>ENA-ORDP01000053-ORDP01000053.1-marine-sediment-metagenome-genome-assembly--contig:-NODE-53-length-65031-cov-3.921356_pt1 | contig 65031 bp, 71 predicted proteins | sample MGYA00248627_ERZ508539 | MGnify/ENA primary metagenome ERZ508539 (study PRJEB26208, sample SAMN05571518) | marine sediment metagenome | biome: deep sea; feature: Hydrothermal vent; material...
CTCAACTTTGACTCCGGCTTTACCAATTTTTTTCTCAACCTGAAGCTCAATTGGCAGACCATGACAATCCCAGCCCGGCACATAAGGTGCATCAAAGCCATCCAGAATTTTTGATTTTACGATCACATCTTTTAAAATTTTATTCACGCCGTCCCCGGTTTTAAAGAAATTAAACTAGTTTTTCGCTTTCATTTTTTACGGCAAGACTAATCTTGCCCTCATCCTCAAGTCTTCTAACGATTTTTAATATTTCATGTTGAATTTTTTCTACTTCCGAAAGTTTCTTCGGTCCCAATGCCTCTAAGTCATCGTTAATCATCTCCTGAGCTCTCTTAGATACATTGGCAAGTATTTTGTTTTTAAGGTCCTCAGATGCGGTTTTTAACGCTAGGACAATCTGGTCGTGCGATATTTCTCTAAGTATAAGTTGCATGGATTTATCATCTACCATCGCAAGGTCGTCGAATGTAAACATAAGCTCCCTAATCTTTTCCGCTTCTTCCTTATCTAATTTCTCTATATCCGCAAGTATAGGTTCTTCTATGGATTTATCCATATTGTTTAAAATATCCGCTACTATTCTGACACCCCCTACAAGCTTGCTTTGTGTCGAACCCGTCGATTTTAACTGCTCTTGAAGCACTTCATCAAGGTCATTTATAACGCCTGGAGGGACCCTTTCCAATTTTGATAATCTAAATACGACCTGCGACATTATTGAGGACGGCAAAAGACCTACAACCGTGGCTGCAGACGTCGGCTCTAAATGCCCGAGTATAAGTGCTATAGTCTGAGGATGCTCGTTTTTCACAAAATCGGCGATAATATGGGGGTCGAGCCATTTCAGTGTTTGCAATCCCTCTTCTTCTATCGGTCCGTGCAGATTATCTAAGATTTTTTTTGCTTTGTCGGGGTCCAGGGATTTAGCTATAATATTTTTAATATAGTCGTCCCCCTTGACTACTAAGCCGATTTTTGAAAAATTAGAATTGAAGTCTTTAAGTATAAAATCAGAATCTTCTTTTTCTATCGTGGGGAGCTGGTCCATATATTTGGTAATCTTTTGGATTTCCATTAATTCTAACCTTTTTATTATTTCGGAAGCAGCTTCTTCGCCTACCGAAACAAGGAACACAGCTGCTTTCTCGGGTCCTGAAAATTTTTTCGGCATATCTTATGTCTCTCTACCCGTTTCTTTTAATAAATTTTTTACGTAATTTGCCGCGGCTTCCGGATCTGATCTAACGATATTAGTTGCAATATCTTTCATACTCGGTTCCGGTTTAGAAGGGGATTCCCGTTTCATTTGATCTAAGGCCTCAAGTCTTTCTTCTTCAGACGACCTTGCCGGAGATTTAGATTCATATGTCATAATGTATTTCATTAGTGGCCTTAAAATAAGTAATATTATTAATATAACTCCCAATAAAATAACCCCGTATTTGACTATTTCGCTGAAGTTCGATTCTATTATAGACTTTATCGTTTTTTTAGGTGGTACCGGTATAGTATAAAGCATTTTTTTAAAAGGAATATTGGCTATCACGACTTCGTCTTTTGAAGCTTTCGAGTATCCGATTGCGGTCTTGATTATGTTTTTAAATAAGCTCATTTCAGATGAACTTCTCGGGACATATTTCATTGAAAACTTACCCTTTGAAGATTTTATTTTTTTATACACTCCGTTAACGAGTACTGAAGCATATATTCTTTTTATAGTTCCGGTCGGATAAGAAATTTTTTCTATTTTCTTAGATACGTCGTAATTAATCGTTTCTTTTTTTACGGTATGGATGCTCGGTTTTACAGCTTGAATCGGTATTTTTCCGGGCGGAAGGTTTGATTTTGTTCCGGGAATTCCATATGGCCTTACCGCCCCGGTAGAAGATGAACTATATGTTTGTTGTGAGACTATAGCCGTAGTATTCGGGTTGTAAATTAGCTGAGATTCGGTTTTTCTTGAAAAATTAACTTTTACATAAACCTTAGAGACAATGTTTCCGATTCCGACGACCGGTATCAACATAGAGTTTATCTTGCCTTCGAGATTTTTTTCTATTTCATGGACGTAGCCCAACTGACTTGCCGTATATTTGAAGGAGTTTCCTATCGGAATGGATAAAATCTTTCCGTCAGTATTAATTATAGTAATATTTTTAGGTTTTAAGCCGTCAACCGCGCTTGCAACCAAGTGTATAATCCCGTTCACCTGCATTCTACTTAAATACATACCGGATTTAAGCTTAACTATAATGGATGCCTTTGCGGACTCTTTTCTTGAAACGAAGACGGAACGCCTAGGTAAAACAATAAGAACGCTGGAATGTTTAATTTGGTTAATCTGGTTTATTGTTCTTTCTAATTCGCCCTGTAACGCTCTCTGATAATCTACGTGTTGTATAAAGTCGGTCATGCCTATCGGAACGTGATTAAATATAGAGAACCCGACCCCTTCCTGATGGGGCAGTCCTATGGATGCCAGTTTAATTCTAATTTTATAAACACTTCCTTTGGGAATTAATAAGGTTTTTCCTCTATCTGCGAGTTTGTAAGGGATGCCGTACGAGTGAAGTTTAGTTATTATAGACGAAGCGCTAGTTGGGTTTAAATTTGAGTAGAGGACACCGTAATTCGGTGTCGTGACATATACTGCAGTAAAATATATAGCTACGGCGACCGCCATAACGACTAAAAAAAATGCGAGTTTTCGCTCTATTGAAAGCTCGCTAAAAAAGGTTTTTAATTGAGAAGAGAAGTTTTTTAGAGTAGCTGCCATTTATTTATACTTGCATATTCATGATTTGATTGTAAGCGGTTATAATTTTATTTCTAACCTGCATCATTAGCTCAAAAGAATCGTTTGCTTTTTCTATATTTATCATTGCCTGATGTATATTAGACGATTTTCCGGTAGCAACATCTTCTGCCGAGTTATCGGCGGATATTTGAAGATTATTCACCTTATTTATGGAATTTAAAAGAGTATCGCCGAAAGACCCATCGCCTTTGAGCACCGGCAATATTTTCTCCGCCTTTGAGAATGTTGTTTGGATTAAGGTTTTTTATGCTGTCCGGGTTTATAATTACAGACATCGTAAGCCCCTCCTTTTCCCATTTTTAGTAATTTTTTTATTAGGTTTAATATCGCCGATATTATATATATTACTCATTTCATTATATCACATATTTTATTTTAATTTAATTTTAACCGAAATAGTTACCGGTCATTGAGCATAGCCGTGTCAAATTTTTAACGATGCACGAGCCATGGCTTTTGATTCTGCTATGACTTCCGCATCTGCCTTATATGCCTTTGTTGCCGATATCATATCTACAAGCTCCTTTATGGATGATATATTGGGAATTTTGACATATCCTGCTTTATTCGCTAAAGGATTGCCGGGGTCATATTTTTCTGAAAACGGATTTTCTACATTTTCTATCTTTGATACCTCTACTCCGAAATAATTTTTAAATTTAACCGTTTCGAAAACAGGTTCTTTTTTCACGTAGGGCAGTCCGTTTCCGGCGTTATCGGTATTGATATTGGCCAGATTGGAAGCAATGACGTTCATTCTTATTCTTTCTACATTAAGACCTTCTGCCGCAATCTTTAAAGAATCGTTAAAACTCATAATACACCTTCGTTTCTGTTCATTTCTGTTAACTTTTCAATATATCTTGATCCGTGTTACGGATTAGCTTGAGTTATTGCATATGTCAGTGTCGCAAATTTCTTCGACAACAAACCCGCTACAGCTTGAAACCTTATTGCATTAGAGGTCATATTGCTCATTTCTCTGCCTATTTCGACGGTATTCCCGTCTAATGCCGGTACCGATTCGTCTTTTTGATTTTTGATGAAGGATTTAATAAATCCCGAACCGTTATGTTCTGTAGCGTCATAAATATTTTTATAAGATAAATCCTTGCGTGATGTTGTCTTCATCGGAATGGAAGAGGGCGAAGGAACAAGATTTTTCATAACCTCTTCAAAATTCAATTCTTTAGCCTTGTACCCGGGCGTATTCGCATTGGCAACATTGGATGCTATGATATTTTGCCTGTCGCTAAGTACGTTCAGGCTTTCGCCTAAAATATCATATATTTTGCTAAACATTTTTTAACCTCTCTGATTTAAAATTCATATCTTAAACCTCAATATTGAAATATCTGTGCGTGTGTTAATGATATACATAATATTACCTGCTATAGTTACTGCAATATCTATGCCAAATATGGCAGGAAGACACTAATTTTTGCACCACCGAGTTTTTCCGAATTATCGGCATTTATATATCCTCCGTGAATCATGACGTTGTTTAGGGCGATAGAGAGTCCTAAGCCCGTACCGCCGCTTTTTTTAGTAGAGAAAAAAGGGTTAAATATATTTTTAATTATATCCTTAGGGAATCCGGGCCCGTTGTCTTCGAAATTAATACATATATAACTACTCTCGTTGTCCAAAAGTAGGATGGATGATTTTATGTCGATGGTTCCATAATCGTTAGGAGCCGCATACGCCGCGTTAGCTAATATATTAATAAAGGCTTGTTCAATGAGATTTTCGTCTATTTCCGCCGAAATATTCTTATCTATTTCTCTTATTATTTTTATATTTTTTTGCTTAATTATATACGATGCATAAATAATGGATTTATTTATTGATTCGAGCAAATTACACTTTGACGGTGCAGGTTTAACTATCTTAGAAAATTCAAGTACATTGTTTATCGTCGCGTTCATATTTTTGACGGCAGATATTATATGCGAAATAATTTCAAGATGTTCTTCGTTTTTATCTTTTAGATCTTTCTGTAAAATAGAGGCGAACAATTCTATGGAGCCTAATGGATTTCTTATCTCATGTGCTATTTTAGCCGACATTTCTCCTAATTCTGCTAATCTCTTAAATTTTTTTATTTCTTCAATATTTTGTATTATAAAAATTCTTCCGGAATTTTTTTTACTGACGGTATTTATATTTTTTACGTATAGAAATACCGGGATAACTCTTTTACTGCCTACTTTCATCATTTTTTCTATCGGGTTGAAAATCGGTTTTATAAAGTGATTCAATGCACCATCATTAAAGAAGAAATTTAAGAAATCGTCTATGCTTCTATCCAAATAATTTACAAGATCATATTCGGGAATAAGTTCCGATAATGATTTATTTATAAATTTAACGATATTGTTGCCGTCCGTTATTATTACGCCTAACGGCAAGCTCTCCAAGACAGTGTTAAGATTCTCCTTCAAATCTTTAATCTCGTCTTCAAGATTTTTATAATATTCCGAAAGTTTTTGAGATGCGATTTCAAAGGATTCGAATGCCTTTTTAAGCTCATTGCCGGTTATGATTTCCGCTATCGGCTGCATGTGTTCTTTTGCCATATGAAAAATTTTACCATAAAATTAACCTTTTTGTTATTTTATATTATAATATATCTAAAATATATGTCTAATAATAAAGCATTGAATTTAAATAGGCGGGACAGAGTGCTGATAGTGGATGACGACCGTCACATGCGTTCTGCATTAAGCATAAGCTTGAAAAAAACCGGCAGGGAAGGGGAGATATTTGCGTCTGCCGAAGATGCCTTGCGATCTATCGGCAATACCGCCTGCCGTTATTTTCTTATAATTAGCGATTTAAGTCTTCCGGGAATGGACGGTGTTTCCTTTTTGCACGAAATAAAAAAGCGGAACGGCTATGAAAATATCCCTTTCGTAATTATTACGGCATATGGAACAGTGGAAAGTGCCGTTGCGGCTATGAAATCGGGTGCAACCGATTATCTTTTGAAGCCTTTTGATATTACCGATTTTGAAAGGGTGGTCGTAAATGCGGAAAAAATTTCCGCATTTACGACTTTATCCTCTGTGTTGAGTGCCGGTAGGAATAACGGCAGTGTTTCCAATAAATCGGATTTTATATACGAATCGGAAAAAATGAAAGAAATAGATTCTTTTATAGGCATTGCTGCGGCGACAGATGCGACGGTTTTGATAACGGGAGAATCAGGAACCGGGAAAGAGGTCGTGGCGAAAAGGATACACGGCCTCAGTAAAAGAGAGGGTAGGTTTATAGCCATTAACTGCTCCGCCATAGTCCCCACGCTTTTAGAGAGTGAACTTTTCGGCTATGAAAAGGGATCCTTTACGGGGGCGGTTTCGTCAAAGAAAGGAAAATTTGAACAGGCAGACAAGGGTACTATTTTACTTGACGAGATAGCCGATATGGATAAAAATCTTCAGGCTAAGATTTTGCGTGTTCTTCAGGAAAAAGCTATTGATAGGGTGGGGGGATATGAGCCGGTAGATATCAATGTCAGAGTCATAGCCGCTACCAATAAAGACGTAGAAAAAATTATATCGGAAGGGACTTTTAGGGAAGACCTTTTTTATAGGCTTAACGTAATTCGTTTACATATCCCGCCGTTAAGAGAAAGAAGGGAGGATATTCCACCCCTTGCAAAATATTTTATGAGGCGGTATGTAAAGAAATATTTTCGAGACTGTAAAAGAATAACCCCGGAGGCACTGAAGTATCTAATTTCGCTAAGTTATCCAGGGAATATAAGGGAGCTTGAAAATATAATAGAAAGAGCGGTAATCATTGCTCAGAAAGATGAAGCAATAGACGTCGTTCATTTTAGGAGGTTCAATCTCTCCTTTACCGCAGCGGAAAATGACGTAAATATAAGTTCGGTTTCCGTTGTTTCAGACGGAGCGGCAAAGTCTCAAAGAACATCAATTGCGTCATCCGATATGTCGTGTGCCGCAGGGCTTCCGGCGGAGAAAACCGTATCTGATTCCGATCCGGTGTTCGGCGCCGCTTTCATGTCCCTTAGCATTAAGGAAATGGAAGAAAGACTTATCATCGCCGCTCTTAAAAAAACGAATGGAAACAGGACAAAAGCCGCAGAAAGGCTTGGGATAACCGCAAGGACGCTGAGGAATAAAATTAAAGAGTTGGGATTATAATATTAAGTTATGAATAATTTTTCAATTTTGGCATAATATTTGCTGTTTGTGTATAAGATAGAATTATTCTTAAAGTTTTATAGGAAAAGTTTTCCTTTGTAAAAACATAGGAGGAGAAAATGTTTGTAAATTCATTACTTAACGTTGCTACCGCAGCAGCGCCTAATTCTAATAATTCTGCGGGTTCTAAAAAACTTGTAAGCGAAAATACTTTTATGAATCTGATGGTCAAGGAACTTCAAAATCAAAATCCCCTAGAACCTATGTCGAATACTAATTTTATTTCCGAACTTGCTCAGTTTAACTCCATGAATCAGCTTTCATCTATGAATTCAACACTTAAGAGTTTAGTATCCTCGCAAAATCAGGCGGCTCTCGGTAGTACTGTAAGCCTAATAGGCAAGACGGTTCAGGCAAAAGGTAATTCCTTTGGATTTAAGAGCGGTACGGGTATGCCCTTGAAGTATTCCTTGCCGCAAAATGCCGATTCCGTGTCGTTAGATGTTTATAACGGTTCGGGAAATCTTGTTTATAACACGAAATTGGGTCCACAAAATTTAGGTCCTCAATCGTTTAATTGGAACGGGCTCGAAAATAACGGTTCATCGGCGCCTAGCGGAAATTACTCATTTTCGGTCAACGCAACAGATGCAGCGGGTAATCCGTTATCCGCGACCGCTTATTCAAATGCTACGGTTACGGGACTATCTACATCGAGTAGCGGTGCAGTCGAACTAAAACTGAGCAACGGCTCCATCGTTCCGCTGTCAAGTGTTACGAATGTGGGTTGATACAAAGACTTATGGCGGTCATTCTCGCACAGCGGAAAAACTCTTTGGATTATTTAATATAAAAAAATAGTCAATTAATTGGCATACGATGTCGTTATAAATTTAAGGAGGAATAAATATGAGTGTCAATGCCCTTTTTACCGCAGTATCGGGTTTAAATGCTAATCAGACATACTTAGGCATTATCGGGAACAATATAGCCAACTCTAATACGATCGGTTTTAAAAGTTCCAATCCTATATTCCAAAATCTTGTTAGTCAGACATTAAGCGGCGTTTCAAGTTCTCAAGAAGGACTCGGAACGTCGGTTTATTCTATTCAACAGCAATTCGGGCAGGGGGCAATGGAGACTACTTCAAATCCCTTAGACATGGCGGTTGACGGAAACGGTTTTTTTATAGTGCAGTCACCGAACGGCTCAAGCTACTATACGAGAAATGGTCAGTTTAGTGAAAATGCGCAGGGGCAGATAGTCGATTCTACCGGTCAAAATGTCGTTCAAGGTTATTCTTTAAATGCTCAGGGGATTGCTACATCGGGTACCCCGCAACCTATAAGTCTTACGACATCGGCAATACCGCCTGAGGCTACTACGACTGCCGTGCTTACCGCTAATCTTGATTCAAATATATCTACGCAGACGGCACCTACGACAACGTCGGGAAGTTTTATGGGAGGATATTTGACGTCAAGTGCCGCCGTCGGTTCGTCAACCGTTAACGTTACAATGACTTATAACGGTGCCACTGGAAATGCCCCGACCTCTTTGCTCATAGGCAACGGCAACGGAACCGATAATTTATACACGGTCGATTCTTATGTCAGCGGAGGTACGACATATACCCCTGCGACACTACCGTCCGGTTCGGCGGTTACTTCCGTCACATTATCATCTCCGCTCACGTCTTCCGTTCTTGAAAATACTGCTATTTCACAGAATACTCTCGGTCTTACGAGTACATCAGGCATCTTGTCAGGGTCGAATATACAGATAAACACAAATGGGACCGCGACTTCATCTACTAGCGATCCTTACCAATTTTTCAATAACGTCGCAAGCGTAAATTCCAACAGTACCGTAAATTTATCAAATGCAATGCCTATTCCCTCCGGCGGTTCGTTTACGGCAGGCGGAGGCGTTATAACCGGTCCGGCAAACGATTATTATTCCACGACTATTAACACTTACGATTCTTTAGGAGACTCGCTTCCGATGACCGTTACTTTTGCTCCGTCGTCCTCAACGTCGGGAAGTTGGAATGTTTATTATAAGATTAATGGAACCGCTGCTCAAAGACAGGCGTTAAGCTCTACAACTCCAGATATTACTTTCAATTCCGAGGGTCAAATTACATCCGGAATATCTCAAACATTGACGGACGTCCCGGCTTATGTTAGTCCGGCACCGGGGACGCTTCCTGATGGCGCATCTGAGCCGTTAAGTGTAGCTTTAAATCTTAACAATGTTACTCAGTATGCGGCGACTTCCGCCGCGACAGCGTTTACCCAGAACGGATATTCTACGGGAACTCTTACAAGTTTCACGGTTGATAAGGGCGGAAGGATTTCGGGGCTCTTTTCAAACGGTCAGACAAAGTATCTTTACCAGGTTGCGCTTGCAAATTTCATCTCACCCACGGGGCTCGTCTCTGAAGGTAATAGTCTCTATTCGCAGAGCTATTCATCCGGTCAGCCGGCAGTCGGCGTAGCAAATTCCGGAAATTTTGGTTATATTACGGATTCGGCATTGGAACAATCCAATGTTAATATTTCGTCGGAATTTACGAATATGATAATTGCGCAGAATGCTTACGTCGCAAATTCTAAGGTTCTGACGACGGAAAATTCTGTATTGAGGGCTCTCGAAACCGCCATTCCGTAATGAAGTATTGGCGGTCTTACATTAAAATAATGATATATAACTTATGTTAAATAATCTTGTATCTAATTTATCTGTTGATGCATCGCTCCCCCCCGCTAATTTAGGCGGAGGTGTTTCTTCGTCGAAAGGATACGTTTCTTTATCGGGCTCGGAGTCCGATTCCGGCAGAAATACCGGGTTTAAAGAAGCCCTAAATGACTCGATTAAGAATAATAACTCCGGTGCCGTTTCGCAGACAAATACCTCTTCTACAGATAATAATTTGACTGATTTGTCCGGTTTGCATGATGCCGATGCAAAAGATAGGCACAAAAAAAGCGGTGTAAAGATAAGAAAGAATAAAAACAAGGAAGTCGGGGGACAGGTGCCGTATTTTATCGGGAATACAAATATTCCCATGTCTGTTTCCGTAAAAAAAAAGAACAATAGCGAAGAGAGCGGCAGAACAAACGTAAAATCCGAACATGGAAGGGTTGATATCGACGTATCTTTTAACGGCACAGGTAAAAGCGCGAATAAATCCAAAAATTCGGATCAAAAAATAAATGATATCGGCGGAAAAGACTTAAAGGATATTAAAAAGGATAAAGCCGGTTTATCCGACACAACCGGAAACAAGGATAAAAAGATTGCGGATAGTACTTCCGGTAAAAATGATAAAGATGCATCCGACAAAACAAAAGCAACACATGCGAAAAGCTCGGAGATCGTAAACGCTTTAGATTTGGCCGCTTTAAACAGCGAAGTAAAGTCTGTTCTTTCGCAGGCGGACGGCAAAAATTCCGAAAGTAATAACGGAAATACCGATATCGGCAATAATAACAATAAAATTCTCGACTTTATTAATGCCGGTTTTGTCCAAGGTTCCGGGACGAGCATTAATAACTCTGTCCCTAACGGAAATTTTTCCGGACTTAGTTTATCAGGTGGGCATATTAATGACGTCAACGAAACCGGTGGCGAAACCTATGGCTCTGCTGCCGTAAATTCCGTTATGTTTATGCTTAAAAATAGCGTTCAATCGGCTACTATCACCCTTACCCCGCCGTCTCTCGGTACCGTTAAAATAGATATATCTATCGATAATGCCAATGCTGCCGCAAATTCTTTAAATTCTTCGGTTTCCAACGGTTCTATAGCGATAAGTATGCTTGCCCAGAATGAGGCCGCCAAAAATATGCTTCAGTCTGCATTTGGTTCACTGCAGAATACCCTAAAAAATCAGGGATTTTCTTCTATCAATTTAAACGTAAGTTCCGGTTCCGATTATAATAATAACCGGGCGGGGGGTAAGAGAGGCGAAGCATTTAGAGATAATAGTTTTTCTGACGCAGGTACATCGACTCTCGGCATTGCCTCTTCGGCTTCTAACGATTTTACGTATCGAAACCCGAATGCTTTAATTGATTATTTTGTTTAATTTTGAGCTCTTAACTTTAATTGTTTAAACTTATTTTATGGCTTTTAAATTTCAAAATATATTAAATTATCGAAAAACTATTTTAGATAAAAAATATTTAGAACTTTCTAAGGTGCGGCAAGAAATAGCTTCGCTTAATTTGAAAATTTTCGATGTCCAAAGTTCCGTAAATTCTTATAAAAAATCTTATCCCGCCCGCTTTTTTAATATTTCTAATATCCACGATTATAACCTTATTGAATTGCGTTTTAAATCATTAGATTTTAAATTAAACGAGTTATTGAAAACAAAAGAATCGGTAGAATTGGAGCTTGAAGATAAAAAAACTCTGCTTATAAAAGCAAAAATAGAATATGAAAAAATTAATAAACTTAAGCAAAAATATCTTGCGATAGATAAAATTTCCGAATTAAAACACGAAGAGCTTGTCACTTCCGATTTTACTTCTAACCGTTTTCTCCGATAAATATATCCCGTTACGAATCAAAATATATTCGGCAATTTTAGGATAACGCAATCGCTTTGAGCTATTGACAATTCTTGTCTTTTTGTGTAAATATTTAAATATGCTTAAAATTTTGCACACGCCAATAGTATTTATAATGTTCGCAGTTCTATCAATATTTTTGTTTAATGCTTTCTTTGCCGGTGTTGCTAACGTTTACGGTGCCTCGGCAAAAGAAGAAGAGGTTAAAGTTCTCAAAATACAAATAAAATCGGAATTAGAAGAACTTAAGAAAATAGAAGTTAAAATTCATCAAATAAAATTGGCGCAACAAGCAAGGGTTAACAACTTAGTTATGTTATATTCTTCTATGGACCCCGAGAAGGCGGCAAGTATTCTTCCTCTTATAGATAAAAACATAGCCGTATATATTCTTTCTCATATGTCTCCAAGGGTTGCATCGGCTATTATCTCAAGAATGCCGACTAAAGAGGCGGTATTTTTTACGGATAGCATTGCCGGAAGGTCAAACTGATTCGAACATGTCAAAATAATGACGATACGTACTTGCCGGTGTATCAATATATCTCACATATATTATGTTGATTTTGTTATTGATTTATAAGGATCGGTCTGTCGTAATTATTATATAATAGATGGCATAATTATTGCGCTTTTAGCCTTTTAATCATTGTTGATGTTATATACGGATATTTAAAATTTATAATAATTCAAATCTTATTGGACGGAGGGTATACAAGTGGCTGATAGACCGGGTGTAGGGAAATCGCGTGAGGGAACGGGCGGTATTGACGAGGATGAAATGTCTGCCGTTTCACAAATCAAATCGGCCAAAAAAAAAGGCGGAGCAAAAAAAATTATTTTCATTTTAATTTTAGTTATATTTATTTTAGGCGGAGGCTTTGCGGCATATCATTTTTTATTTGCAAAGAACGATAAAAATAGTAAAACCTTCGGTAAACCTGCTGCTTTTTCTCCACAGACAGCACCCGGACCGATGATGAGCCTTAAACCTTTTTTGACGAATCTTGCCGATAGGGGTGCTACATCTTACATAAAGGTTTCTATCTCCATTGAGTTGAAGCAGGGTGCAAATGCCGGTCTTTTTAAAAAGCTTATTCCCGAAATCAGAAATAATATAATTATGATTTTAAATTCTAAAACAAGTAGAGATGTCAAAAATCCGGAAGGAATAATTTCTTTAAGGCATCAAATCGCAAGGAGTCTTAACCGGATTCTGGGCAGCGGTACCGTAATCGGCGTTTATTTTAATAATTATTTGGTTCAGTAATTTGTTATCCGTAAGGTTGCCGTAATTCAACTGATAGGGGTGAACAATGATAGGTAAAATAATAAAATGACGGATATACTATCTCAGGAAGAAGTAAACGCATTGCTTAAGGGAATATCGTCCGGTACCGTCGAGGCGGAAAAGCATGAAGAAACCGGTGGCATAAGACCGTACGACTTGGCATCCCAGGATAGAATAGTCAGAGGTAGGATGCCTACCCTTGAGATAATGAACGAAAGGTTTGCCCGTTTATTTAGGAACGAATTGACTTCCGCTTTAAGAAAGGTTGCGGAGATAACGGCTACCTCAGTAGATATGCAAAAGTTCGGAGAATTTTTAAAAAATATTCCACTTCCGACGAGCCTTACGATATTTAAAATGCCGCCCCTTCGCGGTTATGGAATTTTTGTTTTAGACGCAAGGCTTGTTTATAATCTTATAGACATATTTTTTGGCGGAACTACAGATTTACACGTTAAAATAGAAGGCAGGGATTTTTCCCCCATTGAAAATAAACTGATTAGAAAAATAATCGATATGGCGTTTAATGCCATGAAACAGGCGTGGACGCCGGTTGCTTCCGTGGATATCGATTTTCAAAGAAGCGAAATAAATCCTCAGTTTGCTACCATCGTAACGCCGACTGAGGTTGTTATAATAAACAGGTTTGAGGTTGACATAGAAGGGGCGGTGTCAAGATTTATGATTTGTATCCCGTATTCAATGATAGAACCGGTTAAGGAAAAACTTTACAGCGGATTTCAGAGTGAACAGTTGGAAATAGACCAAAGGTGGATAGAGAGGTTCAAGGATAGGCTGAAGGAATCCGAACTCAATATAAAAGTAAACATCGGTACAACTAATATTACCGCTAAAGATTTCATAAAGATAAAAAAAGGCGACATAATAGTATTAGATAAAAAAATAGAAGAACCTTTAATCGTGGAGATAGAAAATGTTCCAAAATTCATTGCATATCCGGGTAAAATTAATAATCAGGTTGCGGTAAAATTGATATCCGATATACCTGTAGGAAAAGAGGGTTATTATGAGTGAAACTAAAAAAGATTTAGACTTAAGGGAACAAAAAAATGACGGAGAGGCGGAGTCGTCGGCGGGGCAGAAAACAGGTCCTGAGGATTCCAATGACGATGTTAGTTGGGATGATGCTTTTAAAGAAGAATCAGAGGCAGCGCTAAAAAAAGGAGCCGGTACGCATAAAGAGAGCGAGAAAACGGATGCCTCAAATAATAATAATAGCGGTAGTACCGATTCGGTACAGGATATAGATTTAAATCCGAATGCTATAGAGGTCGAACGTAAAGCGGAGGCTGCCGCGCAGAATAGAGGTGCTGACGAAAGTAACGTTAACTCTAATTCTTATATCGGTGAAACCGTTAGAAAACCCGTAAAAAAACTTGAATTTGCATCATTTGATGAATCCGATAAAACAACCGAACCGCCTAAAAATTTAGACTTCATCTTAGATATACCGCTTACTATTTCCGTCGAACTCGGAAGGACTAAGATGATTATAAACGATATGCTTCAATTAGGACAGGGGTCGGTATTAGAACTCACAAAACTTGCAGGGGAGCCGTTAGATATATATGTTAACGGAAAACTTATGGCGAGAGGCGAGGTTGTTTTGGTCAACGATAAATTCGGCGTCAGGTTGACCGATATCATTAGCCCGGTAGAAAGGGTTAATAAATTATGAACAAATTTAAAATGCCCGCATTATTCGTTATCGCCGTAACACTTGCACTTTCCGGTTATATTTGCGCTTTTCCTGGTATTAGTTATGCCGGCTTGAAAAGTAATTTTTTATATTTAAAACGAATATATACTTCTAACAATAAAGGTTCGAGCTTTATCTGGTTCAAGTTCAACCGAAAACCTAATAGCGTTGTTAAAAAATTAAATTTAAATAATTACAGCATACGGCTTAGTTTTAAAAATACCGAATCGGATATGAAATTTAAATTTATTAAGTTTAAAAATAGATTATTCAAAGCTGTAGAGGTAATACCCAATAAAAATTTAGGATTAGACGTAGTAATCTATTTTGATAAAAATATCAAAATAAGTAAAAAAGATATGTATGGAACATTTTATGGAAGTTATTTTATAATAAAAGTCAATCATGTATTTGCCTACGGTATATTTAAAAATATAGGGAAGGACCCCGTATTTGTAAAACCGGGCGTTATTAAACCCGTCAGAGCAAAATTTAAAAATACGAAATCCCACATTAGCGGCGGCAAATTAAAGTCGGCGCCGCTAATGTTATCATCATTTAAGGCTGTATCTAAACGCACACCTATATTTAACATCGGTTTCGAAATAGTAAAAACGGCGGTATATTTAGCCCTTATTATAGGATTAATTTATTTAGTGTATTTTTTGATGAACAAATTTAAAGGTAGGATCTCACAAAAGGAAAAATCAAATAATTTAAAAATAATATCTTCCATTAATTTGGGAAATAAAAAGTCAATACTTCTTATAGATGTAAATAGAGAACTTTTTCTCGTAGGTTTATCTCAATCTAACATTCAAGTGATAGGGCATATCAAAAGTAAAAGCAACGGCTCGGGCGATAACCTCGGCGATACCGACAGCGCAGATATTAACGGTAGTGCAATAGCGGACAAGTCTGACAACGTCACGGATTATTCTTCCGAAGATACCGGAGTTACTCGTGACGGTTCTCCTTTTATCAAGTCTTACGGCAAGTTTGCGGATATATTGCGAAATAAGGTCAAAACCGGAAACAGAGGTGAATTTTCCCGAAAAACAAATACGGAAAAATATCAAGATGCTAATAGCGACGATAAATCTAATGCTTTTAAGGTAGAAAATATATCTAACGCAAGATTCAAGAATAAGGCCGACAGCGTATTCTTCGATATAGAAGAAAGATTAAAGGGATTAATGGAAAATAATAATAATGAAAACGAGAATATTAAAAAATTTTAGAAATTCCATGCTTATAGCTCTGCCCGGCATAACTTTTACTGGACACGCACAACATGCCGAAGTTTCTACGCTTATTCAGATACTTCTTATTTTCACGGTAATTTCCATTGCACCTTCTATTTTAATAATGATGACGTCATTCGTTAGAATAGTCGTAGTTCTGTCTTTTCTAAGAACGTCGCTCGGTCTTACCACTGAACCGCCGAATCAGGTAATTATAGGGTTAAGTCTCTTTCTCACGTTTTTTATTATGGCTCCGGTTATAGGTAAAACATATAAAAATGCCTATATTCCTTACACGAAAGGCAGGATAGGAATACAAAAAGCATACAAAGAAGGCATAAAACCGTTCAGAGGATTTATGCTGAAACAGACAAGGCTTAAGGACCTTGAGCTTTTTGTGAAAATGGCTAAAATCAAAAGTGTAGCGTCACCTCGGGATGTGCCTACTTATGTTCTTATTCCGGCTTTTATGGTGAGCGAGCTTACTACCGCATTCGAGATAAGTTTTCTCATATATTTGCCTTTTTTAATAATCGACCTTGTAGTTTCGAGTCTCTTAATGTCTATGGGGATGCTTATGTTGCCCCCTACCATGATTTCCCTTCCGTTTAAACTTATGCTTTTTGTAATGGTTGACGGTTGGTATTTGATAATAGGTTCTTTAGTCCAGAGCTTTAAATAGGGGGGCGATATGTCTATATCATTCATTAATTTTATCATACAAAAGGTAATAATGACCGTTCTCTATTTGAGCGCCCCTCCGCTTATAGCGAGCCTTGCCGTAGGAATATTGATAAGTATGTTTCAAGCGGTAACGCAGCTCCAGGATCAGACGCTTACGTTTGTTCCTAAGATCCTAGTAGTAATCGTAGTTTTGCTGGTCTTTGGTCCGTGGATGCTGAGCATATTAGCCGATTTCACTATAGTACTTTTTACTCACTTCCCGCAATATATAAGAGGAGGCAGTTGATTCCGATATGATGATAGTTATCCATGAGTATCTATTAATAGAATTTATACTGATTTTTTTTAGAGTAATCTCAATGATTGTGATTATGCCTTTTATCGGGAGTTCCGCCGTCCCCGCATGGGGGAAAATAGGTCTGGCATTTTTTATGTCACTCATAATATACCCTTTGGTAATCAAAACGCAAATGATCCCTCACGTGGCTTTGTCTATGTTGGCCCTATATATTATTTCGCAGGTTTTAATAGGGTTTATTTTTGGTTTTTTAGTCCTGATTATATTTACGGGGGTAGAGATTGCAGGGCAACTTATCAGCATTCAGATAGGTTTTGGAATGATAAATCTTTTGAATCCACTCGTATCTAATCAGCGGGTCTCTCTTATATCTAATATGCAGAATTTTTTAGCTTTAATGATTTTAATAGAAACATCTGCTTTTTTCTTTATTATTGAGGGATTATATAGAAGTTTTCAGACTATTCCGTTGACGTTCGTAAGTTTTTCACCCTTTATTTTTCAATATTTAGTGCAAAAAGGAGGGGAGATGTTTTTAATAGGCTTTGATTTAAGTATCCCGATAATTATAGTTACCGTTTTGTTGAATATAATTATTGCGCTTATGGGGAGACTTGCTCCTCAATTCAATATTTTTGCGGTAGGTTTTCCTATCACTATAGCGGTTGGATTATTAGTACTTTATATCTCTACGCCTTATTTTACGAATTACGTAATAAATTCTTTTTCAAATTTAAAAATAGAATTTATTCATTTAATAAATTCTTTATCGTTAATAAGTTGATGTTATTTTAATATTATGGCGGAAGATCGATTTGATAGGACGGAGTCTGCGACTCCTAAAAGAAAACAGGAAGCAAGAGATAAAGGGCAGGTAATGAAATCGAGAGAGGTAAGCACCACTTTCGTATTCATAGTTATGCTGATATACCTATATTTCAATGTCTCCCATATGGGTAAAATTATATCGGCAGAGCTGATTTATTTTTTATCTAATTTTTCTAATCCTAATTTAAATTACGTCGAATGCGTTAAAATTGTTGACGGGCTTATTTATACCGTTATTTACGCCATTCTTCCGTTTATAATTATAGTTTTTTTTGCATCTATAGTTTCTAACTTAGCTCAAGTAGGTTTATTGCTTACTTTTGAGCCGTTAATTCCTGATTTTACCAGAATAAACCCTATTTCCGGTGCCAAAAGATTTTTTTCGTTTCAGTCTATCAATGAACTTTTCAAGTCCGTGTTTAAATTTTTTGTTTTAAGTATCATAGTCTATTTTACGCTTGTGCCTTATTTAAAAAAAATACTTGTTTTACAATATATGAGTCCGTCATATGATGCAGCGTTTATGTTCAAGCTTCTTTACGAGCTTTTTTTTAATATAATATTGGCCATGGTTGTTCTTTCGATCGCTGATTTTTTTTTTCAGAGGTATCAGTATGATAAAGATCTGAAGATGACCCGACAGGAAGTAAAGGATGAAGCCAAACAGTTCGAAGGAGATCCTAAAACAAAGAGTAGAATCAGAAAAATGCAAAGAGAAATAGCCAAAAGAAAAATTTTAAAAAAGGTAAAAACCGCTCACATAGTTATTACTAATCCGACGCACTTTGCCGTAGCGCTTAGATATGACGGTAAAAAACATAACGCCCCGGTTCTTCTTGTAAAAGGGGCGGATAATCTGGCTTTTCTTATAAAAAAGATTGCCGTAGAAAACGATATCCCCATGATAGAAAATAAGTATGTGGCGAGAATGCTTTATGAAACGTGCGAGCCGGGGCAAGCTATTCCTGAAAGTTTATATAAAGCCGTGGCTGAAATACTCGCCCATTTGTATACGGTTAATAAAAAATTTCAAGAAATATGGGGTTTTATTAAATAATGATTGAACAGGTTAAAAGAAGTACATTTTCCGGTAACATAATTCTTAAAAATTCTGACGTAATACTTGCGCTTCTTTTCATGGTAATTATCGGGCTCATGATCATTCCGATAACCACGTGGATGCTAGATATATTTTTAACTTTTTCTATTTCTTTCAGTATAATAATTTTGCTGATCTCTGTTTATATATTAAGGCCGTTAGATTTTTCTATATTTCCTACTATTCTTTTAGTAGCCACCATATTCAGGCTTTCGCTTGAAGTAGCGGCTACGAGGCTTATACTGTTATACGGATATACGGGACCGGATGCCGCCGGGACAGTCATAAAATCATTTGGAAAATTTGCCGTAGGAGGAGATTTTGCCGTAGGAATAGTTATTTTTATAATTTTTATAGTGATTAATTTTTTAGTTATAACGAAGGGCGCCACCAGGGTTGCAGAGGTATCGGCAAGATTTACGCTTGATGCCTTACCGGGGTAACAGATGTCCATTGACGCAGAGCTTAATTCGGGTTTTATAACTGAAGAAGAGGCGAGAGAAAAGAGGTCTGATTTAACAAGAGAAATCGACTTTTACGGTTCTATGGACGGAGCCAGCAAGTTTGTAAGGGGAGATGTCATAGCCGCTATAATAATTATAGTAGTAAATATTATAGGGGGTCTTTTGATAGGAATATTTCAGCATCATATGACTATTATTCGCGCTGCGTCGGATTATACCCTGCTTACCGTAGGAGAAGGCCTCGTTTCTCAAATTCCGGCCTTAATAGTTTCGATGTCAAGCGGTATTATAATGACGAGAGCCACCCGTGCGAGTGACCTTTCAAAAGACTTTTCATATCAATTTTTATCGAATCCGAGGGTATTATATACCGCAAGCGGCATTATTTTCTTTTTCGGTATTATTCCTGGACTTCCCCATTGGCCGTTTATTTTGTTTGCCGTTATCATAGGGTTTACAGCCTATTTCGTCTCTAAAACGGCGACTAAGAAAAAAATTGAATCCGGCAAAAAGGCTCTTGCCGATAAAAAGGAGATTCCTGAGTCTCAAATTATCGAAAATGCCATGCAAATAGACATTCTTGAATTGGAGGTCGGATATAACCTTATACCTTACGTAGACGCATCTAAAAACGGAGAACTTTTGGAGAGGATAAAGGGAATAAGAAAGCAACTGGCGACGGATATGGGAATTATCGTGTCGCCTATACACATAAAAGACAATCTCAATTTGAAGCCGAATGAATATATCTTTTTAATTAAAGGAGTGGAAGTCGTGCGTTATGAAGTGATGTCCGGTAAGCTTCTCGCCATGAATCCGGGAAACGTTGCTGAAAATATCCCGGGTATAGTTACAAAAGAACCCGCTTTCAACTTGCCCGCTTTATGGATAGACGAAGACTTAAAACAAAAGGCTCAGGCGGCAGGGTGGACGATAGTGGAGATACCGGCGGTCATAGCGACACACATAGTCGAAATAATCAGGAACAATGCGTCTGAACTACTTACGAGGCAGGATGTCCAACGACTTCTTGATATATTATCGGCTAAATATCCGGGGATCGTGGACGATCTCATTCCGAGTGCTCTCTCTCTCAGCGTAGTCCAAAATGTCTTGGGAAATCTGCTTTCTGAAGGAGTTCCCATTAAAGATATGCTTACGATAGTAGAGGCTCTTCATAATTACGGTCCGAATACTAAAGACCCGGTTATTTTAACCGAATTAACTAGGAGCGCATTGAAAAGAACTATAACTAAAACGGTAATAGGGCAGGATAACGTTGTGAGACTTCTTACACTCGGAAAGAATTTAGAGTCGGTCATACTCAATGAATACGTTAAGACTAAAGAGGCGGGACAGGAGTATTCCGGACTTGACCAATCCTATTATGATAAAATTATCTTAGCGGTCAAGGACGGGGTAAAAAAATCCTTCGATGCCGGTTTATCACCTGTAATATTGACGTCCCCAAGGATAAGACTCTACTTAAAAAATATTTTGAATGAAATAGCTCCCGGTATAACGGTTATTTCTACCGGAGAACTGTCCAGAAACGTAACTATTAAGCCGATAGGGGTCATAGAGATATAATATGCAGATTAAAAGGTATGAAGTACTAGACATCCATGATGCTATAGAACTTATAAAAAAAGACCTCGGTGAGGATGCCGTCATAATTTCAACGAGGCAGGTAAGCGGCCCTAACGATCTGGGGTTTTTTGGTAAACCCTTTGTAGAGGTAGTCGCCGCGGTGGATTATAAGGATGACGATATAGTTCCGCCTAAAGAGAATCTGCGGGTTAATCAAGATCTGCTAACCCCGCTATACGACGACATAAAGTTTTTAAAAGATAACTTCGATAGTATTGTGGAAGAAAAGGTTATATATACCATGGATTCTAAATTTAAAGATATAAAAACATTAATGAATGAAATTAAGTTTGATTTGAATATCTTAACGGATGAAAAAACTAAAACAGTGACAAAAGATAATAAATTGCTTATATATTTAGATAATCTTTCATTTGAGAGAAAGATATCAGTCAAATTGATAGAAATATTCTTTAAAAACATAAAACTAACCAATTTTAAGCAAGAAGAAAAAATAGAATATTTTAAAAAGTTTTTAAAAAAGATAATCGAAAAAAAGGTAGAAAGAAAAAAACTGAGGAATACGTTTAACGACAAAATTATTATTGCCGTCGTGGGAAACGGAGGAACAGGAAAAACGACAACGGCGGCTAAACTTGTAAATAAATTCATATTCGAAAAAAATATGCATGTTTCCGTCTGTTCAACAGATGTTTCAAAAATAGGGGGATGCGAGACTCTAAAAAAATATGCCGGCAAACTTAAGATAGATTTTGCTTCGATCAAAGACGAAGCCGGATTAAACGCTTTCATTTCCAACTCTCGGTCAGACGTTATAGTAATTGATACCTTTGCCGTTAATCATAACAATCTGTTTCAGCTAAACAATCTTGCAAAATTTTTCTATAAATTTAAAGGAAAAATAAACGTTGAACTTTTATTACCTGCGAACCTCAAACAACAGGAAGCGGTTAGAGCTTACGAATCGTTTAGGAACAAAGCCTTTGTTACCGGTATCATTATCGCTAAAACGGATGAGTCCAAAAATATCGGTAATCTTGCAGGCCTATTTTTACTTCCGGATTCGGTTGTTGATTTTATCACGACAGGGGAAAACGTTCCCGAAGATATTGAGGAAGCGAATTCCGAAAATATTTATAACTTATTTTTTCCGAAATCTATACAATTTTAAGGGGCAATTAAAAAATGGAAAGACAAAAAAAACAGAATACTTATACAAAAATAATTTCCGTAACAAGTGGCAAAGGCGGTGTAGGCAAGACCAATATAGTCTGTAATCTCGCATATTGTTTTGCTTCCATGGGCAAAAGAGTTATGATAATGGATGCGGATCTAAGTTTAGGCAATGTTTCCGTTGTAATGGGGCTTTTTCCTAAATATAATATATCACAGGTAATATACGGTGATAGACAGCTCAAGGATATAATAATGACCGACCCCAACGGCATAATGGTTCTCCCCGCTTCTTCGGGCGTATCTGAATTGTCTAACCTTTCCGAATCCCAAAAAATCACGTTAATGTCAAGGTTTGACGAATTTGCCGGCGTCCTTGACGGTTCGGGGCAATCGGTAGATATTCTCTTAATAGACACCGGTGCAGGCATATCTTCTAATGTTTTGTATTTTAATATCGCCGCAAGTGAAATATTTGTCGTAGTTACGCCGGAGCCCACGTCTATTACCGATGCGTATGCGCTTATAAAGGTTTTAAGTATGAAATACAGTGAAAAATATTTTTATATCATAATAAATAACGTCAGGAGCGAGAGAGAAGCAAAGGAAGTCTATAAACATTTAAGTCTTGTCTCGGATAAATTTCTTAAAGTAACATTAAACTATCTGGGGCATATTTTAAACGACGATAATATTTCTCGTTCGGTTATAATGCAAAAACCGGCGTTAAGTATTTTTCCGGATTCGAAGGCATCGGAATGTATTAAAAAAATAGCTTACGGCATATTGTCCAGAAAAGACAGTAAGACATCTAACGGCAATGTCCAATTTTTTCTAAAGAAATTACTGATGTCGTTTTAGGGCTTTTTGCTATGAATAATATGGAAAAAATAAATCAGGGATCTAAAAAATTAATAGAAGAGAATTATAATCTCGTCAATAAGGTCGCTAATTTTATGATGATGAAATTTAACGGTATAGTCGACAGAGACGACCTTATAGATATGGGGATAGAGGGTCTGATAGACGCGGCTGTAAAGTTTGATCCGTCCAAAAACGAAAACTTTAAGTTTTACGCCATAACAAGGATAAAAGGTTCGATATTAGATGGTGTAAGAAAGTTAGATTATATGCCGAGAAATGTTCGCGAACTATCCGGCAGAATAGAGAAGGCTTATTTAAAATTAGAACAGAAATTAGGAAGAATGCCCGCAGATGATGAAGTAGCGATAGAATTAGACGCGACTATCCCTGAATTTAACGATATGCTTTATAAGATACGAGGGGCATCGTTTTTATCGGATAAGGACTTTATGTTTTTAGATAAGGCACGCCTCGAATCTTTAGATTCGTTAGAAAGCAAAGACCCTTCCATAATAGACAGTCTTTTGATCGACGAGAAAAAAAATATTCTACAAAAATACATAAATATATTGGGAGAGATTGAAAGAAATGTTTTAATGATGTATTATCATGATGAACTGACATTGAAAGAAATAGGAGATATATTAAGTTTAACGGAATCCAGAATCTGCCAGATTCATTCTAAAGCTATTATAAAATTAAGGTTAAAACTGAAATCTTATGAATAAAATGGTAGCGAATATAGAAGCAACCATAGAGGAAATAAGGGATATTGCCGAAACCGGGACGGCTAATGACAAAAAAAGGCTTGTCGATTTTTTAAATTCAGACAGCCCCAGTATAGTCGAATTTGCCCAGGACGCTATCATAAGTACAAACGCAAACTCGGGAAAAAAGGGATTGATTAAAAAACTCATGGATGTTTCCGTTTCCGCTTCATTTAGTATAAAATTAAGGTCTAATTCCTTCGATACGTTAAAACGGATGTCAACACAAAACGGCAATTTTTTGCTTGACTATGCAGGCAAAAACAGCGGACAATATGACAGAATAGCCGCCGAGCTTATAAGATACGGCAATTTTAAGCCGCGGAAACTACCCGAGAAAACCTTAATCATGCTTGCGGGTAGCAGCGATGAAATTACCAGAGCCAACGCGATAGAATCTATAGGAATATTAAAACTTAATCCCGGCAAACTTCTTTTCGGAGCGCTTAACGACAATTTTTTAGTTTTATCTGCAGCTGTTTTTTCTATAGGAGAATTAAAATTAAAGGGTATGTTTCCTAAATTAAAGGAGATGTTTTTGGCGACTCAAGACAGGGTTGTTAGAAATATGATAATAGAATCGTTATCCAAAATAGGCGGGGATGAAGTAGCTGATTTTTTTTTATATCTTTCAAACAATAATGATAGATTTAAATTGGATAAAATTTATATACTTAAAAGTTTTTATAAAATATGCTTTATAGGGGATCGCGATAAAAATACATCCGTAGCCAAAAAGAAATTGTGTTATAGATTGTCCGAAATTAATTTAAAAATAAGTATATTTTCTTTGTTGGATTACGAAGAAAAGGATGCTATAGATTCCATTTTGTGTTATTTTTCCTTATCAAATCATAAAAAATCAAGAAAAATATTTAAGTTCGTGTTTGATTATTATCAAAAAACAGATATGGACGAACTTGAATACGTCTATGTGAAAAATATATTAAAAAAGATTACCAGACCTAAGTATATAATGGAACATATAAAATCATTGAATCAATCGTCGGATTTGGATAAGATAGATATACTTATTGATGTTTTATCGGAGATTATGCCAGGCGACATAATAAATCTTTTAGATTTTTATAAAGATAGGAAGTTTTTTATTGCAATAAAACTTCCTCTTTTAAAGTATGCTAAACGCATATCACCTACTCATTACAAGCCCTTATTGTCCGATATAGTCATCAACTATTATATGGAAGACGTCAGCGGAGACGTCAGAAAGTCTTCCGTTGCTTTGTTAGGTATCATTACTAAAGATGCTTTTTATATAGAAAAAATTTTTACCAATCTTCTTATGGAAAAATATTCCGACGTAGCGGATGCTTACATAGAAACCTTATCCAATCTTTTAAATATCGGGCGGAATAAAAAATATATTTATTTTTTCATAGATAACCTTTCTTTGAGAAATATCAAAGCAACGGAGTATTCGCTGACGATTCTAGGCAATAAGAATCGCAGTCTAAACGACAGAGAAATTTTAGATTTATACGCAAAATTTATAACCCTTAGGCATTGTAAGTCTGTGCCGTTAAAAAGGCTTTTGGCAAAAGTGCTTAAAAAATTCGATTTAATTAATCATAAAGGCGAGATGTCTTTTTTGCTCGAAGACGATGACGAGGATGTCAGGTTAAATTATTTAGAATCGCTTCTTGAATCGGGAGAAAAGGATTCGCATATGCTTTTTGATTTTCTCGGTTCAGTTGGGTCTTCCGATATATTCAGATACAAAATAATTGAGTTAATTCAAAAATTGGGCAACGAGGATAGTTTTAAGAAACTTGTTTCTATTTTGCGTAAAGAAAAAAGCAAAATGGTCAAAATTGCATTATTGCAGGCATTGAGAGGCATAAATAAAGAAAAGTCTGATCTTATTATTAAGGAATATAGTTTATCTATAGATAAAGACCTAAGAGATTTTTCATTAGAACTCATAAAAAATTAGAAATTAATGAATTGTATAAATGTGAACTTATCTACTAAAACATTTAATAAATTAAAGGTTTTAGTCTATGAAATATCCGGCATATATTTTAGTGAACAGAAAAAGTATCTATTGGAAACAAGGCTTTCTAAAAGACTTTCCGCATTAAATCTGCTTAATTTTGAGGATTATTATAACTATTTGAAATATTCGTCAGAGAAAGAACTGGAGATAAAGGAGCTGTTAAACAGTGTTACGACAAACGAAACCAGTTTTTTCAGGGATATGCCTCAGCTTAAAATATTTGTAGATATTTTGAAACAAATTATATCGACAAACAGCTTTGGCGCTTATAAAAAAATAAGAATATGGAGTGCGGGGTGTTCCACCGGTGAAGAGCTTTATACCGTTGCCATTTTAATAAAGGAAAATATCTTTTCATCCAATATTGAATTCGAAATAGTCGGAACGGATATCAGCGAAAAAGTTTTATCGTCGGCAAAAAACGGCATTTATAACGGTTATGCTCTACGCAATGCTTCCGAGGCTGTTTTGCGTAAATATTTTAACAAAATAGACGACGATACTTACAGTATAAAGGATGAAATTAAAAACATTACGGTTTTTCGAAACATAAATCTTATGGATGTAAAAGAAATAAAATTACTCAATCTCTTTGATGTCGTTTTATGCAGAAACGTTATAATATATTTTGATGCGGAATCGAAGAAAAAAGCCGTCGTGAATATATATACAGGCTTAAAAACCGGTGGTTACCTATTCTTAGGGCATTCGGAATCGCTTCATTCCGTGTCGACCTTGTTTAAGTTAGTCGGCATAGGTAAAACGCCGTTATATAGGAAGGAATGATATGAAAAATTACACGGTATTAATAGTAGAAGATTCCTTAGTTGTTATAAAATTTATGGCTATTGCCTTTAAAAGTGCGGGGTTTAAAATAAAAACCGCTTCCGACGGATATGAGGCATTAGAAAAAGCCATAAAAGGAGATATAAACCTTATAGTGACCGATCTAAATATGCCGGAGATGGACGGCATAACATTATTAAAAAATCTCAAAGAAAACGAAGATACTAAAAAAATACCGGTAATACTCGTGTCTTCTAATATACCCGACAAAAAAGAATTATCCGAAAGTTATGCATTTTTACAGAAGCCTTTTAAATGGAATGCAATAATAGAAATAGCCAAAAAGGCGGTTAAGAATATTTACGAGTGAGTAATACGTATAATAATCATAATAGTAATTGATAAAAATATAAATTTTTATTATAATTTTAAATATTTTAAAAGGATACTACATATGGCGATAGATCTTTCTATGAAAATTCTCATAGTAGACGATTTTTCCACTATGAGAAGAATTATTAAAAATATTTTGAAGCAAATAGGGTTCGCAAATATAGACGAAGCTGAAAACGGTGAGATAGCCCTATCTAAAATTATCGACGGAGATTACGATTTTGTTATTTCGGACTGGAATATGCCGGAAATGAGCGGCATAGAACTGTTAAAAAAGGTTAGAACAAGCGAAACCGTAAAAGACTTGCCGTTTTTAATGGTTACGGCTGAATCAAAAAAAGAAAATGTCATAGAAGCCGTTAAGGCAGGGGTTAATAATTACATAGTAAAGCCATTCACCGCCGAAGTTCTTCAGGAGAAAATATCTAAGATATTCCCGGATTAGTTTAAACTAACGTTTTACTATCGGAGCAGAATGATGGACGATTCGATGCAGGAGATTGTTGACGATTTTATTCAGGAAGCACTTGAACTTCTTGAAAGCCTTAACGAAAACTTCATAGAATTAGAGAAGCAACCGGATAATAAAGATATACTGAATACGATATTCAGGGCGGCGCATACCATAAAGGGTTCCGCCGGTTTCCTCGGTTTTCAGAATATAATTGAACTTGCACACAGCGCCGAAAATATTCTCAATAAGTTAAGGCAGGGAGAGATGGTTCTCACCGCCGAAATGACGGATTACCTGCTGAAAACTATGGATACGTTGAAAGCCATGATAATTACCATTTCCGAAACCGGTACGGAAGGTAACCCCCCTATAGATAATACCAAGCTTATTAAAAAACTTAACGAAATGTCCGAAGGGTCGGATATTGAGACTCCTTCTCCCAAGGAAGAATCGTCCTTATCCGAGGGCGAAGGCGGGGGGATAGATCCTGCCTGTTCCGAAGGACAACATGCCCGGTTAGCCGATGGTTCGGATTCCGGTAAAAAAAAGACTAAAAATTTAGGCGACATTCTTTTAGAAGATAACCTGATTTCCAAAGAAGAACTTGAGCAGATTTATAGGGAGAAGGAAGAGGAGGAACGCGGGAGAAAAGGGTCGGAAGAAAAGCCAAAAGCGGAATCCGTAGATATAGAGCTGCCTCCCGTAACTAAAGCAGAGGCTACTGTGGAGGAATGCCGGAATAAACCTTCGCCCGTATCGAAGCCCCTTCCCGTTGTTCCGCAAAAACTCGCTCCGGTTCATATGTCCGAAATAAAAGAAACTACAGTTAGGGTGGGCATCGAAAGACTTGATAATGTAATGAACCTTGTAGGAGAATTAGTTCTTGCAAGAAACAGGTTGTTCAATATTTCATCAAAATTAGAATCTAAATATGCAGACGATGACCTCTCTTCGGTATTGGCACAGGTGGTAGCTAACCTAAGTTTAGTGACTACGGATCTTCAGCTTGCGGTTATGAAAACGAGGATGCAGCCGGTTAAGAAGGTATTCAGTAAATTTCCCAGAATGGTTAGAGACCTTTCCCGCGAATTAGACAAAGACATAGACCTGCAAATATTCGGCGAAGAAACGGAACTTGATAAATCGGTAATAGAAGAAATAGGAGACCCCCTCGTTCATCTGATAAGAAATAGCGTGGACCATGGCATAGAAGATAAAGAGGGTAGAATCAAAAACGGAAAGCCGGAAAGGGGAACTATAAAATTAGTCGCCGAACATGAAGGAAACTACATTATTATATCGGTTACGGACGACGGCGGTGGTATTGATGCTAATATTATTAAACGAAAAGCCGTAGAAAAGGGAGTAATAGATGAAAAAACGGCGATAAGTCTTTCGGATAAAGATGCGTTAAACCTTATTTTTACACCGGGATTCAGCACTAAAGACGAGGCCACCGAAATTTCAGGAAGAGGCGTGGGGATGGACGTCGTAAAGACCAATATACAGAAACTTAACGGAATTATCGAAATAGAATCTAAACCGGGACGGGGTTCCGATATTATATTAAAACTTCCTCTGACCGTAGCTATAATTCAAACCCTGATTGTCGGAGTAGAAGGTCAAGTTTTCGCCATTCCGCTTAATTCTATAGTTGAAACACTTAGAATAAAAGAATCGACTATTCAGACGATAGATAAGCACGAAGTTATAAACCTTAGAGAATCCGTTTTATCTCTGCTCAGGCTCGGAAATGAATTTGAGATTTACGAAAATGCCGATAAAGGTTTTTCAAGTTATACCGATAAGGAAATATATGTTGTGGTTGTCGCTCTTGCAGAAAAAAAGGTCGGTATAGCGGTAGACAACCTTTACGGCCAGGAAGAGGTTGTTATTAAGTCTTTAGGCGACTATGAATTAGGGTATAAGGGGATTTCCGGCGCGACTATAACGGGTGACGGTAAAGTGGTTTTAATAATAGACGTGGCATCAATGATAGAAGCGGTTAAAATTAAATAATGCAGATTAAGATAAACCGAACTGTTATGAATAATAAAATTATGTTAACATTATTAGGGATTAACGAAAGGGGGGTTTGAAATCTTATGGCAGGGCATATCAGGATTTTAATAGTCGATGATTCGCCGTTTATGAGGAGGGCCATAAATTCTCTTCTTGAGGGAGAAAAAGATATTACGGTAGTGGGGTTTGCAAAGGACGGACTTGATGCAATCAGTCAAGTTCAAGACCTAAAACCGGACATAGTAACGATGGATATCGAAATGCCCGTCATGGACGGGCTGAAGGCGCTTAAAATTATTATGGAAAAATTTCCTCTACCCGTGATAATGTTAAGTTCGCTTACCGAGGATGGGGCAGAAGGGACATTAGATGCCCTTGATATAGGAGCCGTTGATTATATCCCTAAAAATCTTTCCAATGTATCACTTAATATCTTAAAAATAAAAGACGACCTGCTTTCAAAGATAAGGGCCATTACGGTAAAAAAGTATGTTTTCAGGCAGTACGAGGACATCACTGCCGTGGAACAGACATCGCTTGAAGAGAATACCGACGGTAAAAATAAAATAAATATCGTTGCAATAGGTTCTTCAACCGGAGGACCGAGAGCCCTCCAAGATGTCATACCTAAAATTCCGGAAAATTTTCCGGTTCCCATAATTATGGTCCAACATATGCCTAAGGCATTCACGGGGTCTTTTGCCAAGCGATTATCTTCAATGTCTCATATTAATGTTATAGAGGCATCCGGAGGCGAAATGATTATGCCGGGGACAGCCTATCTATCGCCTGGAGATAAACATCTCAGCATAGAAAAAGCGGGTAGGGAAGGTATTAGAATAACGCTTTCCAATGAGCCTGTCGACCTAATAAACAGACCGTCGGTCAGCTTCATGATGGAATCGGTGGCAAAGGAATATCCGGGGAAGGCTCTTGGAATTATATTGACCGGAATGGGTTCGGATGGACTTTTGGGTATGAAAAAGATTAAAGAAGGGGGAGGAAAAACGATAGCTCAGGATGAGGCTACCTGTGTTGTTTACGGTATGCCAAAGGTGGTTGTGGATGCAGGTTTAGCGGATACCGTTCTTCCCGTGTACAAAATAGGCAGTGAAATAATAAAGGAAATTATGGGTTAGTTTTTTTATATATAATATATACGGTCTTATTCATCTCATTCTTGGAGGAAATTTATGGAGGTCGCTATTAAGGAAACCGGAGTTCAAAATAACAGTGCAGTAAGTTCCGAAGTCGACGAAATAGTCCAACTTGTCACCTTTAAATTAGGCAACGAAGAGTTCGCTTTGGATATTTTGAAGGTTCAGGAAATAAATAGAATCGTCGAAATAACTAAGATTCCTAAGGCGCCGGATTTTGTAGAAGGTGTTATCAACCTGAGAGGCAGGGTTATTCCTATAGTGGATATAAGAAAGAAATTTCACCTTAGTATCAAAGAAGCAACAAAGGATGCCAGGGTTATCGTGGTAAATATAATGAATAAAATCATAGGTCTTATTGTCGACAGTGTCTCCGAGGTCTTAAGAATTAATTCATCGACTATTCAGCCTCCGCCACCTTTAATTGCCGGTTTAGATTCTGATTATATCAAAGGCGTAGGCAAATTGGACGAAAGGCTTATAATACTTTTAGATATCGATAAAATATTTACGACAGGAGAGCACAAGCTTATAGAAGGTATAATGAAGTGATTTATGAAAGCCCCGTATATTTTTACGACCGCAAACCAAAAAGGAGGCGTAGGCAAAACAACTACAGTAATTACCCTCGGTAGTTCCCTTTCTGTTTTTGGGTTCAGGGTTCTCTTGATAGACTTGGACCCTCAGGCAAGCCTTACCAGTCATCTCGCCGTAGAGCCCGAAAAATTGGAATGTTATGTTGGCGATCTGATGACATCCGATTCTTTTAATCCTGCCGATGCTATTATAAATAAATATAGGCTTAAAAACGGGGGATGCATAGACCTGCTCCCTTCAAATATTAACTTAGCCAGAATAGAAGCGGAACTATCGATTTCTAAGGGCGGAGGGTTAAAACTAAGAGAAAAATTAAAGTTTTTTAAAAATAGTTACGATTATATAATAATAGATTCGTCTCCTGCATTGAGTGTACTTCTTATTAGTGCCGTTGCAGCGAGCGATGAAATTATTATTCCGGTTATGGCGGATTTTTTATCGGCGAGGGGTGTTGATTTGTTGCTCTCTACTATAACTAAAATAGAAAAAGCGTTAAATACCAAATGTACATACAGGCTCTTAATCACCATGTTCGATAGAAGGACTAATTCGTCGCTTAAGTCGGCGGATTACTTTAAGAATAAGTATAGAAATAATCATTTTAGCGGTTTAATTAATATAGACACGAAGTTTAGGGATGCGAGTTTGATAAAAAAACCGCTTACCTATATAGACATTAATTCTAGAGGGGCTTTGGACTATATTGAAGTAGCCCGTGAAATAATTAACGGTTTGGACGGCGGAGATAATGAGGGGAATAAAAAATGAACGAAACCTTTAAGTTATATGATTTAAATGATTTAAAAGCGGTAGGTTCAGATATAGTAACTCCATGGATAGACGGTCTTTTATCTGAAAAGATCGAAGAATCTCCTGAAGCGGAAAAGTTGACACGTGCGCTCGTTTACCCCGTAGAAAATTTATTAACTCCGGAAGCCTCGGTCCATGCCGTTTCCAAGCCCGATTTGTCTTTAGAGCCTCGGCAGGATATAGTTCGGATAATTAGCTCTGTTTCTGCGGTTACGACTAAAATAGACGGTGAAAAAGAGATCGGTTACTTTACTTTTGTCTCTGGAGATTCTCTTTATGCTTTGCCGGCGTTAAGTATTAACGAGATTATAAAATATAAAAAGCCGGTTAGTATCTTTTCTAAAAAACAGGGGCATCTCGGAGTAATTTCATATCGCAATAGAATGGTGCCTATTTACGATTTCTCTATGATAGTCTCTATGCATATCAGTGTTAAAGCTACGCTTAGCTATACTATAATATGTATTTATAAGAATAAATTTTTCGGTTTATCCGTAGATCGCATAAATAACATAATGAAAATTAAGAATAAGCACCTTATTTCTTCGTCAACGTTTAAATTTAAAAAATCTAATAGCATACTTTTAGATGTTTTTCGAGATGAAGAGAAAAAAATTTATTCCATAATAGACATAGAAAGTGTCTTTAATTATTTAACGTCATGATGGATTTAGTTGAGATTCAACAAATTATTTCAAATTTATCGTCTATTGAAAAGATAGCATCGTCTTCTCATGCTTTAGCGGTAAATTCCGGCAATATAGCTCGTGAAAAAATGGAGAATACCAATAAAATGCAGAAAAACATTGTAATAGAATTGAGCGAAGTATTAGAGCCGGTTAATGACGAAAAAGAAAAACCAAAAGAAAAAGAAAAAGAAAAAAAAGAAGAAGAAAAAGAAGAAGAAGAAAATCCCTCTCACGTGGATTTAATCTTATGAACCGCGGCATTAATCCCTTACTTTTTTCCCCCGACAATATATCGGCAATATTCAAAGATAAAATGACCGCTTCCCTTTTGGATATCGTAAATTCGGGCGATATGATAGAAGCAAACCTGATAGGGACGGAAAACTCTTTAAGCGGAACGTTCAGTCTAAACGGCAAATTATTTAAGGCGGACATCCCGGATGACCTTCGTAACGAATTTGTACTGAGAAAAACTTTCGACGACGGTTTTAGCATGCCGGTTAGTCTTCGTCTTGCAAGCGTTGATGATAACGGCAAAATAATTTTTAAGATATTAAATGATTTAAACAATAAGGACATGCAAAAAGCACTTGATTTATATAATGAAATTTATTCAAATTCCATAGAAACGAATTTAAAATCCCTTTTTACCTCAGATTTGAATATAAGCGATCAAAGCTTAACCGTTTCCGTAAAGGGCAATTTTTTATTTATTCACGTTAATTTTAATTACGGCGCCGGTGCAGGTTCTGTTATTTTAACGTCGTCTAATTCTAATTCCTCCCATATTTTTAAAGACGGACAGGGTAATAAACCGTTTTTAAATGCAGGGAGAAAAGCATATATGTTCATGCTTGAAGTAAATTTATTTCCGTTAGGCAACGTCAAATTATTCTCATATTTTTTTAACAAATCTTTGAGCGTAAATTTTCAAAATTGCTCTAATGCCGCAAAGAAATTAATAGGCAGAAATTTAAATTTATTTAAGGAAATTATGTCGTTAGAAGGGGTAAGCCTTAAAGACGTGTCCTTCAAAAATGACGGAGATAATTTAAACGGCGATACCCGCTATAATGTATTTTCCGACGGTAAGATAATAAATGAAAGAGTCTAAAACAGGCAAAAATATTAAAGCGTCCGCCCTGAAATATGACGGAGAAAAAAATAGCGCTCCCGTATTAATCGCAAAAGGCAAGGGTAAGGTTGCCGAAAAAATAATAGAAATAGCAAAAAAAGAAAATATACCTGTAATGGAAAATAAGATATTGGCAGACGTGCTTGATAGATTAGATATTTACGACGAAATTCCGCCGGAGCTTTACAAGGCCGTTTCTAAAATTTTTGCATTTCTTTGGAAAGTAAACGAGAAAGCCGCCGGAGATTCACGGAATTTTCGACTTAAACGGAACCCTTCATAAAAGCAACTATCTCCCTCTGCCTTTTAAATATATATCTAAACATGATGTCTTGAGCCTTTGGTTTTAAATTAATAGCTTGAGTGCCGATTTTATATTTCAGGTTATCTAATTTTATTATCGATCTTATTTCCGCCCGTATCATAATTTCAGGTAACTCGTCGGGAAACTTAATTTTCACCTCTTCTAAAACGGTGTGTTTTTCTAACGGAAATTTAAGCAGAAAAGAAAATCCTTCTCCGGAAAGATCAAACATCTTTGTGTCATAATATTTATCGTCTAATAAAAAAGACAATCTAACCGGTCTGTTTACAGACGGCTCTATTCTGAAAAATTTTCTTTTTTCTAATGATAATATTTCAATTGGCTTATAAATATAGAAAACGAAGTATTCTTTATATTTTTTATAGTCGTATAATTTTGAAATAAAATAATGTTCGTTGTTGTTAAATTTAAAAACGGCCTTAATGTAAGATGATTCCGCGAGTTTTATATTGCCTACCTTGGGAATTATAGAATCAATAACTATATAATCGTTGTTTACTTCAATAATATTCGTGAAATATTCTTCGCTAAAAGGAATTGGGATTATGACGATAGGTTTTTTTTGATTGGCGAAATTTTTTAGTATAGCATGAATTTCATGCTTTTTTGAATATATTTTAATATTGGGATTTTCTTTTAATTTTTTTATTTCGAACATAATTTCCTTAAGGTCTTTTTATATCGTATGTCCGAAAACAAATCCGACGCCAAAACGATAAACGTATACTCTGGAATGTCTATATAATTGTGTAATCCGAATTAAAATAAGACTATTCGGTCGTGTTTTTTTAGTTTGTTGATCATTTTTGCGTTCTCGAATTGCGAGGCATAATTAAATTCTTTTGTCCGTGACGATACCCCGTTTACGTTACAGGAATATTCGCAAACCGAGACATTACCGATATTATTTTTTTTAATAATTGAGATAAACTTATCGTTTTCCGTGAGAAATACTCCTCTATCCATTATAAAAATCTTAATATCGTAATTCTTTTTTGCCGCTGCGCTAACCAGTCCGACAATATAGTTTATATGTTTATCTTTTGTAATAATGAACGCCAGCGTTTTATCCACGGCACCCTCGTATATTTATGTACCTTCTTATAATATAAGAATATTTTATATTATAAGAGAAAAGACGGTCGAGTGTCAAATATCAAGATAGCTTTTTACTTAGACATATTTTCCTCACAATTAAAATAATATGGGAAAATTTTTCCTATAGCGCATATCTCAAGGGGGAGGAGGTATATGATTTCTTTCCGTTCTGTGCGGTAATTTTACGGGTAAACGCAATTCCGGAAATTGATCATGTGCTTTTGGTATGTTAATTGCATTAATCATCATATACTTACTATATAATATAAAGGGTGATCAAATGGACGGCGGTTCTTATATAGCTTTAAGCGGAATCTTATCGGAAGAAAAAAAAATGTCTATGATTACAAATAACTTGTCCAATGTAAATACTATCGGGTACAAGAGCAGCAATGCGCTTTTTGGAGAGTTCTTATCCCAAAAAGCCGTTTCTATTTTAAATTCCGAAAGTAAAAAACCGTTTGTAGATAAAGCATATCCTATAACACTCGGCAGTTATGTGAATACTTCCCAGGGTGCGATGAAAAAAACCGGCAATAGACTTGATTTGGCGATCAACGGAAGCGGATATTTTGCAATTCAGACCTCGGATGGAATTGAATATACTAGAAATGGCGTCTTCTCGCTGAATGAAGCCGGTGAACTCGTCAATCAAAACGGTTTCCCCGTTCTAGACACCGATGAAAAACCGATATTTTTAAATAAGGAAGGGGCAGACGTTACGGTTACGCGTACAGGTATAATAAATCTAAAGAATTCTACAATGAGTAGAGGGATATACCAAGGGAAGATATTGACGGTTAACTTTAAAGATTCGGAATATTTGGCTAAGCATGGAGATACGATGTTTTCGGCAACTAAGGATTCCGGCGCCCCTGTCAAAAATCAAAACCCGGATATACTCCAGGGCTATGTTGAAGAGTCAAATGTTAACGAGATTAAGAGCATGGTGGGAATGATAAACATTTCCCGGGTTTACAACGATATGATAGAGCTTATAAAATCGTATAGCAGCGTTAACAATGCGGCCATAAACATTGTAGGTGCTGCGGTTTAGAGAAGTTTAACGGGGCGGCGTTCCGTTTAAAAAGGAATGTGCCGGACAACTAATTTAACGATAACGGCGTTTCTCATGGGGGACATTATAAATGAGGGCATTATGGACTGCTTCCACCGGCATGGAGGCCCAACAAGTAGAAATAGACAATATCTCCAATAATCTTGCGAATACTAATACCACGGGATATAAGGAGTCCAGGGTTAATTTTGAAGACCTTTTTTATCAGACGGTCAAATCTCCCGGGGCTTATTCGTCCGAATATACGCAGGTTCCTACCGGCATTCAAATTGGTCTTGGAACGAAGATATCTTCCATAGAAAAGGAATTTACGCAGGGAGACCTCCAAAAAACTTCTAATCCGTTAGATTTAGCAATATCGGGTCAGGGATTCTTTCAGGTACATATGTCTAACGGCGAGACCGCTTATACCAGAGACGGTACTTTCCAGACAAACTCGCAGGGTCAGTTGGTAGATGCTAACGGTTACTCGCTTATTCCGCCTATTACCGTTCCTCCTAACGCATCCTCTATAACAATCTCTCAAAACGGTACGGTATCGGCGGCCGTTTCGGGTCAGACCGATCCTGTTCAAATAGGAACCGTAACACTTGCTAATTTCATCAATCCCGCCGGGCTCAACAGTATAGGCAGTAATCTCTATTTGCAAACATCCGCTTCCGGAGTTCCGCAAATAGGAACGCCGAATGCAAACGGGATAGGGACTATTCAGCAGGGTTTTTTAGAAATGTCGAACGTAAATTTAGTAGGCCAGATGGTATCAATGATAACGGCTCAAAATGCATACACGATAGATTCCAAGGCCATTACCGTTGCCAATCAGATGCTGCGGGTCATGGACGGTTTAATACCGTAAGGTTATATTAAATAATAATGTAAGTATATAAAAGCCGATTATTTATGCCGAGAAAAATAATTTTAGCCTTTTTATTTTTATATGCCGGTTTATTATCGTCTCATGGAGTAACTACATCTTTTGCGGGGGGCGTTAGCGGCACTAACCATACGCAATTAAAAAGGTTTGTGATTAATTCATATCTAAAAGAGATAGGGTTAAAATTTAGAAAGTATTTCAGTTTTAACGGCTTTACTTTTACCGTACCCGTTAAGAACATAGGGGTGTACTTTATGAAGTCGAAAATAGATAATCCCGAATTTTCCGGTTATCATACGGTAATAGTAAAATTATTAGATAGAGAAAACGATTTAGTCAAGGGAATAGCTTATGTTTCTTTTAAAACGAAAATTTATGCCCCCGTTGTGGTTGCTTCTCAAACAATAGGAAAATTTCAAATCATAAAACGAGACGACGTTAAAATTTCTTATGTAAGTATTCCGAGCTTATCGGGGGGTTATTACCTGAGCAAAAAATATGTGATAGGCAGGGAGGCAAGATTTGTTATCCCGCAAAATTCGACGCTGTCCAAAGAAGATACAGAAGAAAAAATGGTAATAGTTTTCGGAGATGAGGTGGATATAGTATATAAAAGCTATGGGTTGGTTTTAGAGACAAGGGGAGTGGCTCTCCAGTCAGGCGCTTTGAATTCTATAATACGAGTAAAAAATATACATTCCGGAGCAGTTTTAAGTTGTGTAATAAAATCTGATAAAATCGTTACGGTAAGGTAAAAGTTTATGAAAATAAGAAAATCGGTGAAAAAATATCTATTTGTTTTTTCGTTTTTGTCGGCACTAATACCCGTCATATTGAGCGGTTGCGGCGGAGTTACCCCGCCAAAATCTATGATTCCCCCTACATACGTAAAACCTACGGCAAAAAACGGTGGAATTGCGAGCAAGCCCGTTTTAGGCTCCTTATGGAGCAGCTCAAATGGGGCAGACCTCTATGCCGATAACGTAGCGTTAAGGATTAACGATACCGTTACCGTAATAATAAACAATAGGACTAGGGTAAGCGACTCATCCGGAATCGTGCTTTCGCATACTTCATCCGGTAAGGGTAGCATTGCTTTTGGTAGCCTTTCGACGTCAAAACCTACCGGCTATGACGGTTCTAATGCGGAAAAATTTAACGGAGGCGGCGGGGTTTCCGAATCTGGTAATATTTCGACGATGATGCAGGCTCAGGTTGTCAGGGTGTTTCCCAACGGTAACATAGAGTTGAAGGGTGAAAGAGAGGTCTCGGTAAACGGAGAAACTAGATATTTATTGATTAAAGGGGTTGTTAGACCCACTAATATATCTCAGGCAAATACCGTTTTATCCAGCCAAATTTCCGATTTAAGGGTTTGGATAAACGGCAAGGGTTATATAAATACTCAGCAGAGTCCAAACTGGCTTTATAAAGCGATGGAATTTATATGGCCATTTTAATGTATATAATTACTTACTAAAAATAGCAATGAAGAAAAAAATATTCTTTATACCCTTATTGTTTTTAATTAGCCTATTCATCATAAATACGAACCCGAATTCTTCTTTCGCGGCTAAAATAGGTAATATTACTTCCATTTACGGGGCAATGAGTAACCCTATGGTCGGTTACGGTCTCGTAGTAGGGCTTAACGGTACCGGAGACCGGTGGGGAGTTAACGTTACCCGGCAAAGTATAGTTACGATGTTGTCTAAGTTGGGGGTAAATACCGATCAGGCTTCTCTCTATGAGATAAGGGATACCGCTGCCGTTATGGTGACTGCGGAACTTCCTCCTTTCGCCGTACCCGGCGAACGAATAAGTGTTACGGTCAGTTCTATCGGAAATGCCGAAAGTTTGCAGGGCGGTGTTTTGCTTATGACTCCGTTAAAGGGATCAAACGGCAAGGTTTACACATTGGCCCAGGGAAGCGTATCCACCGGAGGAAACGTTACCGCTCAAAACGTCATGCCGCTTCCGGGTTATATCCCGGTATCTCAGAATTTCCAGACTTCAGGGATAGTAGATAACGGCGGAATAGTTGAAAAAGGAATCCCTATAAGACTGAACTCGTTTAATACGGTTCGTTTAATATTAAAAAATCCAAATTTCACAAATGCTTCTATGATGGCATCAGCTATAAACATAAAATTCGGTAATGGAACGGCAAAGTCCTTAAACTCTACAGAAGTATCTATTAATGTTCCGGCTTCATATAAAGGAAACGTAGCGGAGTTTATTTCTAAAGTAAATGGCATAAACGTAAAAACGCATTTAAGGGCAATTATAGTTATTGATGAGCGTTCCGGAACCGTAGTGATGGGTGGCAATATTGAAATAAATCCGGTGGCAATATCCAACAAAAACATCACTCTCAAAATCGGCAAGAAAAGGGTCCCCAACGCGTTTTTTTTAAAGAGAGGGTTAACCGTGCAGCAGCTTATAAAGGCATTGAATGCCGTCGGTGCTTCTACTTCCAGCATCATTTCGATACTTGAATCCATTAAAGCGGCGGGAGCTCTTTCGGCGCAAATCAAGATAATTTAATAATATGGGGGAGGGGGATTAAAGATATCGTTAAAAAATGACGATTGTTATGTGTAGAGAAGGTTAAAAACCGGTAAAAATAATTAAGTGATAAAAGAAGGCCTTAGCATATGACAATTAGCATTCATAATGTTCCTCCGATTGTCGGCGAAATTCCGAAAAACGTCGGCGGCAAAAAAAAAGGGATAAGCTTAAAAATAAGTCAAACCGGCAGTGATGAGGTTAATATATCCGGCGGGGCCGGTTTTATAAGCAATTTAAAAAATTCCATAGATACGGCACAGTCGGTTCCTGCGGAAAAACTCAATGCCGTAAGACAGTCGGTAATGCTCGGAAGTTATGCCGATGGTTCTAAAATAGCACGGGGATTGCTTGAAAATTTAAATATAACAAACGAGTAATATATTTATTATGGAAAATTTATCCGAATATAGAAATAATCTTAACGAGATACTCAAAATTATTTTAAACCTGAAAAAGGAGATTAAAGAATCTTATCTATTTTTGAGTTCAAATTTTAATATCTTTGAAAACATAGATATATTTAACAAAAAGAAAGAACGGTTAAACGAATTAATAGGAAGGCTGAAGGGCAGGCTTCAAACCGTTTCATTTTTGCAGCCGTGCGAAAAAATAAATGAAAGCAGAAAAAGCGAGGAGTTTGAACACTTGAAAAATCGGATAAAAGATGCGGTTATCGAAATCGGTAAAATCAACGAGGCGTTTTCCGGCTTAATTAAAAAAAACATGCACTATAATCAGCTAACGATCTCATTTATTACCGATGCATTCAGCAAAAGTTCGATTTACGATAGGTCCGGTTCAAATGAATCCGGTTTTTTTCCGTTAAAAAATATTTTAATAGGACCCGGGGTCAAGGTTTAAATGCTTACCATAAACAATATATTCGATATTGCCGAATCGGCAATGACGACAAATCAGACTGCTATGAATACCGTTTCTCAAAACGTCGCTAATGCTAACACCCCTTTTTACGACAGTGAAACTCCGGTTATAGTCGAAGCTCCGGCGGTTGTAGGAGAGCCTTACACTTACGGGACAGGCGTAAACGTATCGCATATTCAAAGAAATACGAATGATTTTGTCCAGTCTGAGGTTAACGGAGAAACTACCTTAAATAGCTATTACGCCACTTCATATCAGGGGTTGGACCAGATACAAAACTTATTTAACGACCAGTCCGGCTCCGGTTTTAGTTCGGCAATATCCAAATTTTTCAACGATTTTCAAAATGTTGCAAACGACTCGTCGAATACGGCACAGAGAACCGCATTGCTTTCGGATGCAAATTCCCTTTCCGGAAATATTAATAACGCCTACACTGCCGTAATGAATATATTGTCTTCGACAAATACCTCTATTAAAGGCGCTATACCGGAAATTAACAACCTTGCCGATAGGATCGCTTCGCTCAATAAGCAGGTTACGTATGCTAAAAATGCGGGAGGCAATGCCAACGAACTGCGGGACGAGAGAATGAATTCCGTGAATGCGCTTTCCAAATTAGTCAATATTTCATATTATGAAAATAATAGCGGTAAAATCAATATATCCATAGGTAATGTGCCTATCGTAATAAGTGATTCACCTTTTAGTCTTTCGACACACATTGATTCATCTAATACGTCCGCATTAGATATTATGTGGAACGGACCGGACGGCTCTACGCAGAGTGTTACTAAGGATATTACAGGGGGTAGTCTGGGTGCTTATGTAAACCTTGAACATGTCGCGGCTCCGTCTTATATAAAACAATTAAATTCCTTGTCAGCGTCCATAGTCGACAATGTCAACTCTCTGCAACATAGCGGTTACGGGCTTGGCGGTTTGACGGGGAATTATTTTTTTAATCCCGATTTAACTGCCGCCGTAGGAACTAATACCGCAACAAATAAAACGGTAACCGATGCTGTTATCTCTACCGGATACGTTACCGATCCGTCTAAGCTCACAGGGAACGACTATACGGTTTCGACGACCGGCGGAGGTACTTTTATCGTTAAAAACACCACTACGGGTCAAACTCTGAGCGGTTCCGAGGTTAGCGTTTCTTCTAAGGCCAATAAATACGGACAAAGCGTATATACGATTGATTTCGGCGGGGTTTCAGTCGATATTACCGGAACATCTACAGACGGAGCTGCTCCGAAAAACGGTGATACTTTTATTGTCAATCAGCTGACAACCGATCCCGCTTTCATTATGGCGGTTAATCCGAATTTGTCTACCTCTCATGTTGCCGCCGCTTCTGCCGTTGCAACGGCTGTTAGCCCCGGTAACGCCGGCGACGCTATTATAAATGCCGGTGCGGTGATTAACCCCACCGATGTAACCGATGGAACTGCTATTCCAAACAGTAATAACGGCGGACAGTACGATATAACTTATGTTTCGTCTGATCTCTCGTCTGCTGCCGCTTCAGGTGCTACTACGATTACGATAAACGGAAACTTTCAGAATAATTTAAATACGCGGGATAATTTTTCGGTAGGCCAGCAAATATTAATAGGGAGTACGAATTATACCGTCTCTAATGCTTCAGGGAGTGTCATTTATAACAGTACGAACAATACTACGAATATAACATTGAGTTCCGGTCTTACAAAAGCATATAGTTCCGGCACCGTCGTTTCGGCATTTTCCGTTAACAACAAAACTACCGGAGAGACGCAATATTTATCAATCCCTCCAACTGTATCAAGTTTAGGACAGAATGATTATTCCATATTTTTCGGTAATCAAAATAATATAGGTTCAACCGTATCTGCCCGAAATTTCCATGTGAAAATAACAGGAACGCCTTCAAACGGAGATTCGTTTACTGCAAATATTATATCTCCACAGTCCGGCTCGACTCCTTCGATATATGCTACAAATATGACCTTGTCTCAAATGAAATCAGTCGGCCTTGACGGAAATAATGAAAACGCCTTAAATATCGGATCGCTTCAAAATAATAATGTACCGATTAACGGAGTCGATACGCCTATTTCAACTTACTATTCCGGTATCGTGTCTAATATCGGAACTCAGGCTCAAAGTACGCATGCTAATTACACCAACTCAACCTCGGTTATTTCAAATTTGCAAAATCAATTGCAGTCCTTCGTGGGTGTGAATATGAACCGGCAGATGACCGATTTAGTTAATTATCAGAATTCTTATCAGGCGGCGGCAGCAATAACGCATTCGGTAGAGGCTATTATGACGGCTCTTTTAAACATCGTTCCTTAATAATTACAACATAGGCGGTAAAACTATAAATTTTTGTGCGAGCGAGGTGATTTAAATGATTCAGATAACCGACAGTATGATATATAATAGAATAAATAACGAGCTTTTAAGCGAGTCTAATAAGGCTTATAATCTTCAGGACGAGATTTCAAGCGGTTTAAAAATTAACTATCCGCAAGATAACCCTGAAGGCATGGTAAATATTCTATCTTACAAGAACAGTACTGCGCTTATAACACAATATAATTCTAATGTCGGTCTTGCCGACGGAGTCGCTTCTTTGGCCTCTTCAACCCTAAATAACGTCATCGGCGTAGTAAACCAGGCAAAGACACTTGCAATTGAAATGGCGAACGGTACTAATACGTCTGTTAATGATACGGATGCCGCTAAAGAAGCGGGTCAGATCATAAACGAGCTCTTACAGTCTGCCGATACCTCTTATAACGGACATAATATTTTTACCGGAGATAATCCTAATCAAGTTTCCGCATATACTGCCGCATCGGCTTATTACTCCGCTATAGATTCAAACGGAACATCTGCTAAAGTTCATTATAACGTTTATACCTATACGGGAACAGATGTAAAACAGTCTTACCGGATTGCGAAAAACGAAACTATTATGCCGTCTCTTACTGCCGATGCGATATTCGGCAATGATACGGCAACGAGCGCTTCTCACACCCCCTCAGGTTTAATATCGGTTCTTTCTCTTTTTAAATCAGAGCTTTCAAAGGGGGTTTATCGGCACAACTCCTCGGCTATAATCGGCGGAGTTACAAACGGACTTAATCGGATATTATCGGCTCAATCTACTCTCGGTACTATCGTGCAGAGGTTGAACGGACAACGGGAGAGTTATCGGATCGTATTATCTAATATTTCACAACTTTTAGGACAGACTCAGGATGTTAATGTCGCCAAGGCCATGACAAGTCTCACGCAGGCGCAGAACTCCTATAAGGCTACGCTTGAAGCGGCTTCAGATATTACGTCTTTGACTCCTATTCTCCTTAATTATCTTAAATAATTTAAAAGTTTTTTACAAAGTATCTGATTGAAAATAGGATACTTTGTATTGATTATTATATGCTTATTCTTGCTAGAAAAACGGGTGAAAGTATAAAAATAGGTGACGCTATAACCATTGAGATTATATCGGTTACGGGAAATACGGTGAGGATCGGGATAGACGCCCCTAAAGAAGTCGGTATTTTAAGAAAAGAGCTCTACGACGTAATAGAAAATGAAAACGTAAACGCTTCGAATTTAAATCTCGACTTCGAAGATCTATCGAAATTAATAAAAAAACCGCTAAAAAAATAAATGAATATGGAGGTTTTATAAGTGAACGGCGAAAATGAAATTTTAGTAAGAAGTATTTATTATCCGGACGGGGTAACGGTAGAAAAATCAAAAATAATCGAATTTGTTAAGCCCATATTAGGGTTCAATTCTTATAAAAAATTTTGTATTTTAAATATAAATAAGGAAGAAAATATACCGTTTTTTATTCTGCAAAGTATAGAAGACGAAAAATTATGCTTCATTATCGCCGACCCAAATTTTTTTTTCAAGGATTATAGTATTCCTATTTTAGAGGAAGAAAAGGAAATATTATGTCTTTCCGCCAAAGAGAAAGCAATAATATTTGTTATAATGACGGCTTGCCCTGATCTATATTTATCTACTGTAAATTTAAAGGGTCCTATTATTATAAACACGAAAAACAATAAGGCTATCCAGACAGTCTTAAATAACGATATGTATTCTGCAAAACAAAAATTGCCGATAGTAAAAAATAGTAGCGATAGCCGGTCTGATTTACAAAGGGTATCCAAGCTCACAGACTCAATTGGCGTCGAAAATAAAAATAAATCGGATATGCTTTAATCTTGTCTTTTATCCAAGACTATATTGGACCCCGTTTTTTCTTTAGCTAAAGCCTTTAGTCCGGAAGCTATTTCGCTAATCTGTCCGTAGTGGGTAATTCTTTTATTTACATTGGGGATTACGGCAACGGAAAGGCTCATCACCGGAAAACGGTTTAGTTTTTTTCGCCTATCGTATGTTTCGATATAACCCCTTTTTTTATCGATATCGTTGTAAAACGAAAGTATTATTTTATCGAAATCATTCACTACGATATCGGCGATATCCTTCATATCTTCCGGATGAGATATTAAGATAAAGTCATCCCCTCCGATATGTCCTATGAATACGTATTTTTCAATATTCCTATGCCTTGTTTTTGAGATATTATAAACCGTATTAGCGATAAGCCTCGACGCCATCATAATAACCTCGTCGCCCCTTAAAAACCCGTATTTGTCGTTATACGACTTAAAATTATCTATATCTACATAAGCGAAGGAAAAAATCGTTTTATTATCCAATTTATTCTTAACGGATTCCATTATAGACGAATTACCCGGTAATTTAGTTAGGGGATTTGCGTCTAAAGCGGATTTTGACGCGCATACGATGCTATCCGTTTTATATCTAAGTTCAAATGGGTTAAGGGGTTCTTTGATATAATTTTTCAAAAAGTATTTTTCATTTTTTATATCTTTGAAATCGAAATTAACGGGAAGTATGAAAAGAATAGGAATATTGCTGAGTATATTGTCCAACCGCATATCGTTAATCATTTCAAATTGCCTTTTACGGGCATCCCCGCTTTTAAAGGCTATTTTTGCGGCTATTATTATTAACTGAGGTATTGAGATATATAGCGAGTAATATGCCTGGTTAAACGAGTCAAACAGCTTAATATTATATCCCTCTAATTCTTCATTAACTAAGGATCTATAGTCAGAGCTTCCGTCTAAAACGACAAATATATCCAGATCATTTTTTTTATCTTTACACATATCGCACGATTAGATCTTATATCCGGTTCCTTATTTTTAATCAGTCGAATATAGATAATTCGTTTTTAAAGGGATAAACTTCTTCTACTATATTTTTTATGAAATTTAAATCTATATTTAAAATATTTACGGTATCCGTATTTATCTTTTCGATATATGTGTTTCCGGAATAGCCTATACCCATAGCTCGCGTTAAAAAATCGGAAAGATTCAATATTGCCGTTTCCGTTTTAAATTCACTTGCAAGGTTTACGTTATGGTGATATTTTATAGGCAGATAAATGGACGAAGGCAGGTTCCATTCCTTTGCAAGCATGTATCCCAACTGATCATGGGAGATATTTAATATATCATGTTCTATATCGGTTAGCGGTCTCTTATCTTCTTCGGCGATTATCATGATTTTTTTGAAATCATCCCTAAAAGCGATTGCCGTAATAACTTTTCCAATGTCGTGCATAAGCCCGGCTGAAAACATCATATCTGCATCCGCGATGCCGTTCTCTTTTGACATCTTATTTCCCTTTTTGTCACTGCCGTTAAGGAGCATTGCGGCAATATACTTTGCTGTGAAGGCACAAAAAAGGCTGTGTTCCCATAGCCCTTCCATGGCTTCTTTCATTATGGTAAAAACCGAAGTGGAAATAACAATACTTTTCAAGACGTTTGCTCCAAGAAGAACAATAGCATGCTTTATGCTATATATTCGCTGGGGGAACCCGTAAAAAGGGGAGTTCACCATTCTTAAAATCCTTGACGAAAAACTTATGTCAAGGCTCATTAATTCGCCAATGTCCTTTATTGAGTAATCGTCGTTACCCATTTCTTCCGAAATCTTCGATAATATCTTCGGCAGTGTGGGTATATCTTTTATTCTTTTTATCGAGGAAACCAACTCGTATAGAATGTCGCCTCTTCTTTTCGGCTTATTTTGAATATTCATACATTTCAGTTTCTGCCGTAGTTTTTTAATATTGCCGATTTTATGATTTCTTTAATGCCGCGCATAAATCCATCCCCGTCGATATCCTCAAATCTTTTTGCCAGCAGGGATAGCTCTTTCTCTATATTTTTTTCATTGCCGGCAGAATTTTCTTCGATAAATATATAATTCCCCTCAAATCCGCTATTAATAAGCGTTAGCCGTTTTATCCTTTTTATAATATTTTCGTCAAGCGTCACCCCTTTTTTAAGAGCGGTAAGATTGTTGCCGGAGATAATATCCTTGGCCAGCACATCGCCTTTTTTAACGTTTTCTATTAAAATTTTTTTCATATATAATCAAAATATCCCTACTGTTATATATAACTTGTATCATACCATATTATATTATAAAATTATAGAGATAAGATAAAAATATCGTGTTATAATTCAATAAAAATATGACTAAAAACTCCTTGGATTTAAAAATTAAAATTGCGGATGAAATTATTGTCGTAAACAAATACATACTGCTTATTCTTCATGAAAGAAGAGAGAAAATTACCGACATTTATCACGTGTTTGATAAAAAGGTTTTTTTGACCGCACTTTTTTCCAAAATAACTATGGGACCGACGGAAGAAGATGTTGACCAGGCGCTCATTCCTTTGCTCAAACAAAAATTATCTGATATAATGGAATCGGATGGGGTTATCACTAGTATTTTAACAGAAAGGAAATCGGAGATGGGTAAAAAGATTTCAATGTTAGAAAAAATTTCTAATGCAATTAAAGCATATGGAGTTAATAATCCTACATAGTCATAGAGAGACATGGATAATTTAGGCAGTCGTTTTTATAAAAATCAGGATATAATTTTTAAAACGCCTCAAAAAAAATTTCGAGGATTTATTGATAGAATAGAAGATGGTTTTCTATTCATTCTTCTTTATGCATCCTCGCCTGCAGAAAAACAACATTTTTCAAACTACGCAGACAAAGACAAAGATATGCTTAACGACACGCATGCGCTAGAATCAGGCAAAGACGGCCACGATATAGACGAAGACTTGTCTTTAATAAAAAACTCCACCGATTTCAGCATGATATGCCCCGGTTTATACCAAACCCTTACATATAAACCATTATTGAAAAATATTTCTAAAAGTGCAAAAAATATTTCATTAAAAATTAAAATTACCGAAATGTCGGCTGAGAGAGAAGGTAGGGAATTTCTGCGCATAAAGGCGACGATTCAGTTTATTTATGAAGAGATTTCTGTAGAAGAGTTTCTTAATACGAAAGATGCTTATATTTCCAAGCCTTCTTTTACGACATCCGTTTACGGAATTTATAATATGATCTCGCCTAAAATTTACCAGTCGCAGGCGGAAGGAGATGCGGAAGCCTCGGTAAATCCGCACATAGACAGGCTCCTCATTGCAATAAACAGTAAATTAGACGTTATTCTTTCACTGCTCAATCCGGAGGCGTCTATTTTTGCGGACGTTAAAGAAAAACTTGTATCCATAAGCGGTTCAGGGGTTATGTGGACTGACAAAAAAAATGATAAAAACAGAAATCTAAAACAGGGTAGTATTATAAAAATTACAATGCTATTCCCTGCCGTTCCTCAGTTTATTATAAAAGCGCAGGCTCAAGTGGTAAAGGTTTATATCGAAGACAAAAGCGATTCAGGCGATATAGCTATAGCGTGCAAGTTTATCGCCATAAATGAGTCTGACAGGGATGAAATAATTAAATTTACTCTTGAAAAACAAAGGCAACAGATTAAGAAATCCTCTTAAGATCTGGGAAGTTCATTATTCAAAAAAGTCGAAAGGACTACAATATTCACTCTTCGGTTTAGTGCCCGCCCGGTTGCCGTTTTATTGCTTGCTACGGGTTTATATTTTCCATAGCCGGAGGCGGAAAGTCTTTCCGGGGGAAAGTTAACGCTTTTTATGAAAAAGCCTAAGACGCTAACCGCCCTGGCAGTAGAAAGCATCCAATTATTAGGATATCTTATCGTGTGGATAGGCGTAGAATCGGTGTAACCTTCAATAGTAACGTTGTTTTTTACGTTAAGTAATTCTGATGCTATATATTTTAAAAGCGGATAGTATTTTTTTAATATCCTTGCACTTCCGGATCGAAAAAAACTCGAGCCTTTTAGGGATATAATAAGTCCCCGCGTAGATTTGTATATTACAAACGACGATCTATAGGCGCTGTTTCCGAATGCGAATGATTTTATTTGCTTTTCAATGTTGTTAAAAACTACCGTCTCATATTTTTCTTCCTTGATTAATGTTTTATTAGATTTGGAGACTTTAAATTGCGACGGGGCTACATGCGCAACTACTAAGCTCGGTGTTGAGGCAATATTCGGTCTTGACTTAGAAACAGTGATAAATTTATTCGCCCCGAACGCTTGCTGAATAGATACTGCCAGCTCCTTAAGCCTCACATTATTAACCTTAGATATGGCGAACATTACTATAAAAAACGACAGCAGAGTAGTTAAGAAATCGCCGTAGCTTATCATCCATCTTTCCTTATTAGATCCCTCGGGGGGTTTCTTTTTTCTTCTCATTTTTATTTCTCCGAATGTTTTGCTTCATATATTTTTCTCTGCGCATCATTTAAAAATGATTTTAGTTTTTCCTCTATAAGTCTGGGGTTTTCACCATTTTGGATAGATTTTATTCCCATAAGCATAATTTCATACTTTAAAACCTTTGCTTTCAAGTTTATCTTAAGCTTGCTGGATATGGGAAATAAAACGACGTTTGCAAACGCGAGACCGTAAAACGTTGCAGTGAACGCTACAGCTATGCCCATGCCTAATTTATTGGGGTTGTTTAAGTGCTGCATAACGTGAATTAACCCTAAAACGGCGCCTATTATGCCGAGGGTTGGGGAATACCCCCCCGCTTGTTCGTAAACCCCGGCGCTTTCTTCCCCGAATTCTTCTATGTTGGATAATTCGGTTTCCATAATTTCCATAACCACCTGAGGGTCTATTCCGTCTACTACCAACGATAATGCCTTTTTTATAAAAAAGTCGGGGTTGGTATCTATATCCGATTCCAAGGCGAGCACCCCGTTTTTCCTTGCTTTTGTAGCGTAGTTAAGAATTTCGGATATCGTATTTTCATATTCCACTTTTGGAGGTAGAAATATTTCTTTGATGCTAAGGGTGGCTTTTATTAAATTTTTGGTAGGATTTCCCGCAATAGTAGCCCCGGCGGTTCCTACGAGGACTATAACTAATCCTATCGGGTCTATCAGTTGCATAATAGTAGAACCCTGCATCAAATTGCCGACTAAGATGCCGCCTATACCCAGAATAAACCCTACGATGGAGGCTATATCCATATTTTTATTATCATAAAATTTAGATTGAATTTTTAGTTTTGATCTAATATATAGTAATATATATCCGTTATTTTTTAAATCATTTTTTGATTATTAGCCTTCTTTTATTAAGAGTTTTATTATGATATAATTTTATAAACAGTATTTTTAACCGAAAGATATTGAATATATGAATATCACAGATGCCTTAAATGTTCCGCTCGCAGTAGGGGGGGCGGATAAAAACGAAAAAGCCGGAAAGACTAAAAGGGGCGAGATCACGCCCGAAGAACTTAACAAAATAAAGTTTGTCGCTTCAAAATTCGAAGGTCTCTTTTTAAATATGATTTTCGATTCCATGGCCAAAGGGGTTGAAAAGGGTTCGTTTATAGACCGCGGGACGGGTTACGAAATATTTACTTCGCTTTTTTACAAGGCCGTATCGGATAACGAAAATTATGGCAGGGGTATAGGTATAGGCAGAATGATAGTGGATTACTTTAAGGACCATCCTTCCATGGTTACCGCCGGAGGACTTAAAGAGTTAGATGCCGCGGTGTCCAAGCTTTCCGCCGCCGGTAATTTGTTCAGGGCATATAATTTATCTTCTAAATATAATGTCGGCGATATCAAGGATCTAAGTTACGCTACGGTAGACGGGCTTGCAAAAAAGGCATCCGAAACATACGGTGTTTCGTACGATTTGATAAAGGCGGTTATAAAAACCGAATCCGGATTCGATCCTTATGCCGTTTCCGATAAAGGTGCCGTCGGGCTTATGCAAATTATGCCTGGAACGGCAAAGGAACTTGGTGTAAATCCGTATAACCCCGAAGAAAATGTTTTAGGCGGCACCGCATATCTTAAAAAACTTTTAAATCTTTACGGTGGAAATGTGGAACTTGCGCTTGCCGCTTATAATGCGGGGATAGAAAACGTCAACAAATATAAAGGTGTACCGCCGTTCGAAGAAACGGAAAATTACGTTAAAAAGGTTCTCTCTCTTTACGGCGAATATAATTCCTTAGGCTCTAAATCTTAAATAATAAGTACGGTATAAGACGATATGGGAAGACTTATTAATCTAAGGGAATACAGCGATTTACTTGAAAATGCAACCCTGTTCTTAATTAAAGGAAGGCTGACGAAGGCCGTCGGACTTATCCTTGAAACCAAACATCCGGCGCTTTCCATAGGAAAAATATGTCGTATTAAAAGCGTGGGTCGTAATAACGAACTCGGAGATGTAATTGCCGAGGTTATCGGCTTCAATCAGGATAAAACTATTCTTATGCCGTTCGGTGATATCTCCGGTATAAGCTTGGAAAGCGAAGTTACCCTGCTTGACGAAGAAGAGAAATTTCCTGTCGGAGAGGCCCTTAAGGGTAGGGTTATAGACCCCCTATGCAACCCTATAGACGGTAAAGGCGAGATTCACTGTAAAGATTACGCAAAGATAATCAACGATCCCCCTTCTCCTCTTTCCAGAAAAAGAATTTTAGAGGTTATGGATGTCGGAGTCAGGGCCATAAATTCCTTTCTTACCGTAGGCAAAGGACAGAGGATTGGAATTTTTGCCGGTTCCGGAGTAGGTAAAAGCGTCCTTCTCGGGATGATTACTAAATATTCCCAGTCCGATATAAACGTTATTGCCCTGATCGGCGAAAGGGGACGCGAAGTCAAGGAATTTGTCGAAAAAAATCTTGGGGAAGAGGGATTAAAAAAATCGATCGTTATAGTCGCCACATCCGATAAATCGCCGCTCGTCAGGCTTCGCGGGGCGTTTGCGGCAACGGCGGTAGCCGAATACTTTAGGGACAAGGGGGGTAACGTTTTATTTTTAATGGATTCAATAACGAGATTTGCAATGGCTGCGCGTGAAATAGGGTTATCGGCCGGCGAGCCTCCCACGGTAAAGGGCTATACCCCATCCGTCTTCAGTATCCTGCCGAAGCTCCTAGAGAGAGCCGCCGGTTCCGATAAGGGTAGCATTACCGGAATATATACGGTTCTAGTCGAAGGCGACGATATGAATGAACCGATATCGGATACCGTCCGGTCTATTCTTGACGGGCACATTATTCTCTCTAGAAAGATTGCCGAGAAAGGAGTTTTCCCGGCAATAGATGTACTCAATAGCTTATCAAGGGTTATGCCGGATATCGTTTCCGACGAGCATTTGCTTAAAGCAAGGGATGTTTTAAACACAGCGTCCGTTTACAGGATAAACGAGGACCTTATAAATATAGGCGCATATTCCAAGGGTTCTAACGAAAAAATAGATTTTGCGATAGACCGGATAGGAAAGATAGAAGATTTTATCAGACAGACACCCGACAAGAAATATTCGTTTGATGAAAGCATAAGGGGATTGCAAACTCTACTGAATTAGAGAAAATATATTTTAATATAATGAGAAAAAATAAAATGGCGAATAAAGAGATACAGGAGAGAATAAGCGATAGCAAGGCGTTTTATCTATTTAGGAATAAGAGCCTGCTTGAGTTGGGAAAAATGGCCGACGACTGTAGAAAATATAAACATCCTAAAAATATTGTTACCTTCATAGTAGACAGAAATATAAACTATACCAATGTATGCACGTCGGAGTGCAAATTTTGTGCATTTTATAGAAAACCGGGATCCAAAGGTGCTTATGTTCTGTCTATGGAGGAAATATTCAGCAAAATTAGGGAAACTAAAGAGTTGTGCGGTTCCCAAATTTTACTTCAGGGAGGGTTAAATCCGGCTCTCGATTTTGATTATTATCTAACCCTATTGCGTGAAATTAAGAAAAAATTCGATATCCACGTTCATGCCTTTTCCCCCCCTGAGATTGCCTATTTTGCGGACTTGAACGGTATTACCGTCAAAGAAGTAATTCGTCTTTTAAAAAAAGCAGGGCTTTCTTCCGTGCCGGGCGGCGGTGCAGAAATATTATCCGATAAGGTAAGGAGAAAGATTAGCCCAAATAAGATTAGCTCCGATAGGTGGTTAGGGGTCATGGAAGAAGTACATTTATCCGGGTTGAATTCATCTGCAACCATGATGTTCGGAACCGTAGAGACCGACGAAGACATAATCGGGCATCTTTTTAAACTACGGAATCTTCAAGACAGAACCGGCGGCTTTAAAGCCTTTATTCCATGGAGTTTTCAGGGTAAAAATACGGCGTTGAATCCCAGAGGGGTTTATGGGCATTATTATCTCAAGGTACTTGCTATTTCAAGGATAGTTTTAGATAATTTCGATAATATTCAGGCGTCATGGGTTACGCAGGGCGCAAAAATGGGTCAGGTCGCTTTAGGTTTCGGCGCTAACGATATGGGCTCGACCATGATAGAGGAAAATGTAGTTAAGGCCGCCGGTACGTCCAATAATACGATAGATGAGAAAATGATGGTAAGGCTTATCAAAGATGCAGGGTTTATTCCCGCTCAGAGGGTTAATAACTATAATATAATAAAATTTTATTAATAGTAATCATAAAAATATGATATAATTGTGCTTGCTAAAAATAAATTAATAGAGAATACAGAGGAAAACCACCGGTGACAGAAGAAAGGTTATTGCATTTTAAAACGGTACTTAATAAAAAATTGGAATCCTTACTGAACGAAGCTCTAAAAACCGTTGATACGATGACGAAAGAGGATGATAATTTCCCAGATCCTACCGATAGAGCCACGCTGGAATCCGATAGAAACTTCGAATTAAGAATAAGAGACAGAGAAAGAAAACTTATACCTAAAATAGAGGAAGCGTTAAAAAGGATAGAGAATAGAACATACGGTATATGCGAAGGCTGTAGCGGAGAGATATCGGAAAAGCGATTAGAATCAAGACCGGAGGCGACTATGTGCATTATTTGCAAGACAAATGCAGAGGAAATAGAAAAAAGGTCTGATATGTCGTAAGAATATATCTAATGTATTACTTGAAGTAATGTGACGGCATAAATTTGAAATAATTAAGAATTATGATAAATTCATTGCATAAAGCAGGTAATACTTATAAGCGCATACTTATTGTCGAAGACAACAAAATGCATTCGGAACTTTTAAAAATTATCATCCAGTCTTCGTTCGATGCCGGCGTAGTTATAGCTGAAAACGGCAAAGAAGCCTTAGATAAAATAACGGACAATTGCATTTTTGACCTCATAATAATAGATATTATGATTCCAAAGATTAACGGAATAGACGTTCTTAAAGCAATACGTAAGATTTATAAGAGAATCCCGATATTAATGCTCAGTGCGTTAAGTAGCAGTGAAGCTGCGGGTGAAAGTTTTGCCGCGGGTGCGGACGATTATGCGACAAAACCTATAGAAAAAAGCTCATTGATGGAAAAAATCAGTATTCTATTAGAAAAAGATTTATAAAATAAAATTATATATGATGAAAGGAGATTTTTATTTAGTTTGAAAAAGAATAGTAATTTTTTAAATGACGTTATGGCTAAGATACTGATTTACGGCGGTGGAAATGCCGCTAAAACTCTTATGGAAATGTTCTTGGACGACAAAAACGTCGTAACGGTCGCTCTTGTAGCCAGAAATTTAACAAACGAAGGGGTTTTATATGCAAAAAAATTAAACATCAGATGTTTTAAGACTATAAAAGAAGTAAAAGATAATGGTATAAATTTTAATATAATTTTGAATTTAACCGGAAAAACGGAACTGGAGTTGCCGGAACTTGTGGTTCTTCACGATCGTGAAGTAGAGATAATCAACTCAATCAGCTCTAAATTAATTTATGATCTTCTTTATGATAGACATAAAAGCCACATAGACAAAGAAAATGTCATTAGTCAATTGAAGGAACGAAAGGCATACTTTCAGAATATTCTTGACGATTCATTCGATATGATAATGGTTACCGATCGTAGCGGGATTATTACCGAGTTTAATAAGGGCGGAGAGAACATACTCGGCTATTCTAAAAGAGAGGTTATCGGAAAAAGAGCCTCCGATTTTTATATTAATCCGGAAGAAAGGGACGATATTTTTAAGAAACTTAACAATGATAAATTTATTGCGAATCATGAAACCGTTCTGAAAAAAAAGGATGGGGCTGTCATCGACATTTCCCTCACTATATCTCGTATTTTAAACGAAGCCGGCGAAATAATCGGGACAATCGGAATATCTAAAGATATTACCGAAAAAAAGATCCATGAAAATAAGCTCAAAGAGCTTAACGAAAATCTTGAGTATAAAGTTATAGAAAGGACAAAGCAGCTTGAGAAAAGCAATAAGGAGCTTGCAAGGGCAAATGAGTTAAAATCTAAATTTATCGCGAATATGTCTCACGAACTAAGAACGCCTCTTAACGCTATCATAGGTTATTCCGACCTGCTTGTAGATTCGGCCGATTTGAGCGAAAAATACAAAAAATACATTAATAATATTTTAATATCCGGCAAGCATCTGCTTCAGCTGATAAATAATATACTTGATATCTCAAAAATAGAGGCAGGGATGTTTTCATTGGAATATTCGGTGTTTCCGTTAAATGAGGCCTTGGGCGAGGTTGTATTAGTCTTGCAGTCCCTTGCAGACAAGAAAAACATTTCTATTTCTATAGACAACGATTGCGGAAAAGATTATAAACTATATTCCGACAGAATTAAATTCAAGCAGATAATGTATAATTTGTTGAGCAATGCCGTTAAGTTTTCCTTTGAAAATACGGAAATAAAAATAGTATGCAAAAATATCCTTCCCCCGTTCGATATTAAAACCGTATCTAACTTCAGGTCAAAGAGATATGATAATTCCGAAGATAAGGTGCTTGAGTATATCCGATTAGAAGTCGTTAACAGGGGTATCGGTATTAGCGAAGATTTTAAAAATAAAATATTTGAGGAATTCGTTCAGGCGGACGGCAATTATTCAAGGCAGTACGAGGGTACCGGTCTTGGACTGGCGCTTACTAAAAAAATTATCGAACTTCACGGCGGGCATATAGATTTTGAATCCGTTCCAGACGGAATTACTAATTTTACATTCACACTTCCCAATCCCCTCAAAACTGCACTATCTCCGCAACCATTGGATAAAGTTGAAGATACTCTGATAACCGTAGATGCAAAGACCTTTTTCAGAGACAATAATGCCAGAAGAAATAAACCCCTTGTTCTTGTCGTCGAGGACGACAGGTCTACGTCGGAGCTTTTTACTATAAATTTAGTCAATTCGGGATATTCCGTGGCTCATGCTTACGACGGTATTGAGGGAATAGAGAAGGCGAAGAGCCTAAAACCTTTTGCCATACTTTTAGATATAATGATACCTAAAAAAGACGGATGGGAGGTTTTAAGCAAATTAAAATCAGATAAAGAAACAAAGAATATACCCACGATCATAACGAGTATTATAGATAATAAGGACCTCGGGTTCGCGCTCGGGGCAACAGATTATCTTATAAAACCTATAGACAGGGAAACGCTTATTCAAACCCTGTCTCAGTTTACACTTACTTCAAAAAGAAAAAGGAGGCAGGTAAATATTTTATTGATTGACGATGAAGCAGTCGTCCATGAAATGATTGAAAAAATCCTAACGCCGGAAGGTTTTAATCTACTTCATGCATATAACGGAGAGGAAGGACTCAAGACGGCGATAGAGCTGAAGCCGGATTTAATATTGCTTGATTTGGTCATGCCGGATATTGATGGATTCGAGGTTGCGAAAAATATTAAAAAACATCCCGTATCGGCTCAAATCCCTATATTTATTATTACATCAAAGGATCTGTCCGTCGAAGAAAGGCTGAGGCTTTCCGGTAATATTGAAAGAATAATCGGAAAAAAAGTCTTTTCGGCAGAAGAATTAAGTCGTTCCATCAGGGAACTGGAGATTCTGTATCCACAAAGAGCAGGGCTATTCGATGAAATTACCGGACTTTTGGATCATAACTATTTTAATATAAGGCTTGCGCAGGAAGTTAGTAGGGCTAAACGATACAATATAGCATTCAGTGTAGTTTTTTTAGATATAGATAATTTTAAAGAATATTGTGATATTGTGGGCAACTTTCATTCGGATATCGTTCTTAAAAAGATTGCCGAAATGTTGAAAAAATTTTTGAGGGGTTCGGATGTGATAGTAAGATTCGGTTACGATGAATTTGCATTTATCCTTAACAATACGTTAAAGGGGGCGGCTGTTAACGTATCGCACAGGTTTTGCAAGGTTATAAAGGATTATCCGTTTTATAAAGAAGAGGAATTAAAATCCGGAAGGCTGACTGCATCATTTGTGGTAGCCTCTTTTCCTAAGGACGGAAAATCCCCTGAAGAACTTATTTCTAAGATTTACGACAGATTATGCGATGTTAAGAACCGCGGCGGTAATGCGGTAGTCGAAGTAAATTAAAAATAAATAGAATAATTGTGTATATTTTTTGCGAGGCAAGGGTATGCAGTATAAAGTTATTATTGTAGAGGATAATAGTATCAACATGGACCTTTTAAAGGCATTATTAGAGCCCTTTAATCTCAATATAATAACAGCGTTTGACGGATACGAAGCCTTAAAAATAATAGACGAAAACTTGGATATATCTTTAATTTTATTAGATATAGGTCTTCCGGGAATAGACGGCATTGAAGTCTTTAAAAGGCTTAGAGTGTCCGACGCGACAAGGAATATTCCGGTTATCGCAGTAACCGCCCACGCTATGACGGGCAATAAAGAACATCTATTGTCATTAGGTTTTGACGGTTTTGTGGAAAAACCGATAAATAAAAGACTACTTTACGAAAAGATGAAGGAATATATAAAACTTGGATAATTTTAAATTTTATACCGAATTAAAGGTGCGATATGAAGAGACGGATGCGATGTCTGTCGTTTATTACGGCAAGTATTTTGTCTTTTTCGAGGTGGCAAGAACGGAGTATCTTAAAAATATCGGGCATAACTACGTTGATATCGAAGAAAACGGATTTTATTTTATGGTAGTGGAGTCTAACTGTAAATATTACAATCCGGCACGTTACGACGATGATTTAAAAATATTTACAAAAATAGAATATGTTAGGAATTCGAGCTTTAATTTTTTATATGAGGTAGTGAAAGAAAAAAATGGCGGAAAAATTCAGATAGCAAAAGGCAATACTGTTTTGGTGTGTGTAAGCAGCAAAGACTTTAAGCCTCGCAGGATACCTGAATATCTCAGAATAGCGATACAAAACTTCGAAAATTCCCCCATAGGTTAATTAAAAAATTGCCGATTCCGGCACTGACGCGCATTGAGATCTTTTTTGATGAACGCGTATCTGTGATATATGAAGAATTATTACGCAATATTAGAAATTGAGAAAAATGCAAGCGAAGAATTGATTAAAACGAATTACCGCAGGCTTGCTTCGATCTTCCATCCTGATAAGAATAAAGAAAATACGGGTAAATTTTTAGATATAAACGAGGCATATGAAACCCTTTCCAACCCGTTTTTAAGAGAATCTTACGACAAACAGCATGAACAGTCTGATGCAAGAGCCGAAACGGCGGATGCGGCAACTTCTTGCAGAAAAAGATTAAGGGACGGAGCTAACATATTTATAGATGCTTACTTTGCCGATTCTTACATCCAATCTAATGCCAATCACCTTGTTAACGATGAATCTATCGTTAAAACATTCAAGGTAACAAGATATATCGTCTGTCCGGAATGCGCGGGGGGAGGGAAGCAACCCGGTACGCTTGCCGTATCCTGTATTCGGTGCAACGGTTACGGCACTATTAGAGATTCTGAAACTAATTTAAATGAAATATGTCAAAATTGCAACGGTTACGGCGATGTATTTATGTATAAATGTCAAAATTGCAACGGCTTGGGAAGAATTAGGGCTAACGAGGAAATATCGTTGAAATTTAATGCGAGCGACGTATCGGTTGACGGTAAAATCATAACTTTTAAAAATATCGGCGATATCGGGATTTTCGGCGGAAAAAACGGAGACTTGAGGGTAAGAATAAGGGCAAATGTCGTTCCTAAAAATACTTTTTTAAAAAGATTATTTTTGAAGTATCGAAACCGTTTATAGAAAATCTTACCTCTCATCCTTGTCCCTTCCGTAATGCTCCGGTATCGCCGGAATATTTTTTAAGTTATGATTTGGAATATAGAAGACAAATCGTCTGCCCTTAGCCATATCGGCTATTACTTAATTATAACATTAGACATTTAGTTCAATACTGTTTCCGTTAAAGAAATTATGCGGGAAATCTCATTTTTACTCGTAGTCTTCTGCATACTTTAAAGCCTTTAAAGTTTCTTTTTCCTCGTCTTCTTGTTTTCTGTTCATATTTATATCGTTTGCATTCGTAGTCCTCGCTTCGTTTCTTTTATCCATTAAGATCTTGTTGTTTTTGTCCTTTATTTCTATCTCTTTTAAAACATCATTCGACTTTAATATAATAACGCGCCTCATTAGTTCTTTAATTTCTCTTTTTTCAGATAATGCAGCGCATGTGTCGTCTACAAATTCTTGGAAACTTTTTAGTTTTGACTTTGCCTTCAATCTTTTTCTTCCGTTTTTAGCAGATGTTTTTGCTTTCATAGCGTCGCCTCCGTTAAATGTTAAGATTATATTATTAAATTGAGTTTTTATTTAATCATAATAACATTACAATTTCATGATGTTTTTGTTTCAATTTGATTAAATTTATATTAAATTTAGGCTTCGTTCATTGTGTAATATTGCATATAGCAGATGTTTTATGCTTTTTTGTAACCTAAATGCAATGCTAAATTAACATGCTTTTAATATATTTTTCATAATATTTAAACATTAAAATGATATAAATATCTTAAAATCAGTTTGGAATTATAAATTTAATCGGAGGAAGAGGATGTTGAAAAAAAATAAAATAGTCGACTGTTTAAACCTGTTGAACGAGTATTCTATTTCAGTCGCAGTTGAAATACAATCGGGATTTTTTTATCGGAAAGAATCTGATCTCAAGAAGAAAAACACTATGAAAAGATTTTTTATATCGTTTTTTATTTTCGGTTCCGTTTTATCTTTAAGTTCTCACGCATTCGCATTTATAAATTTAAATCAGGGCTCGTTGGGAATAGGGGCGTCAGGCATTTTAAACGAGGCTACTACGTGGATTTGCTATAGGCTCGCTCCGGCTACGCTTACTCTGGGTCTCATAAAGGGATTTTATGATATAAAGCAGCATAAACCGGATGCCGCAAGGAAGGCATTTGTAACGGCGGCAGCCGGTACCGGAGTCATGCTTGCGCCTACTATAACCGGAGCCATACTCGGTATCGTTCAGAGTGCCGGCGGTTCTGCCGGCGGAATGAACATCGGAGCCGGAAACGGAGCGACGACGGTGGGACAGCCATAATGAAAGACGATAATTATACCGAATTTAAAATTCACGACAAAATGTACGGCAGGATCTCAAGATTCGGATTGGAGATTTACGACTGGGGACTATTTATATTCTTTACGATGGCCTCCATTCTTCTGCTAAAAAGAGTTGTTATTCTTGCGATATTAATTGACGTATCTTTTTTAATTTTTTTAAGAAAATATAAAAAAGGCAAGCCGGACTTTTATACGACTTCACTTTTATCGTTTCTTTTTACAAATAAAATACTTTTTGTTGCGGAAGCGGATAAAAACCATATAAATCATAATCCATAAAATTGCGGGGCAGATATAATGCTAATGAAAACAGCTGTTAAAGCCATAAATAAGAATGAATCTTTTAATAGTTATGTTAATCTTTTGTCTATTTACGATAAAATTATCGTCGGAATAGACGGTTCCGTTACCGTCGGTTTTAAAGTAAGAGGATTTGACTATTACCTCTCCGAAGACGAAGCGGTTAATGACGCGGCATACGTAAACGATATATTGCTCAATCTCTTAGATGAGAACGTAAGCCTTCAATGGATATATAAAATAGAAGATAAAAATAACGAATTTATATCCAGTTACGAAAGGTCGTCGATGCCCCCGAAAGATTTTAGATATATAAAGGAAAATAGGCTTAAGTCTCTAAGGGAAACAAATATAAAGAATATCAAAATTTATCTTTTTTGTTCCTTGAACGGTTTAAGATTAAATGGAAAAACCGGCGACGGTTTTTTATCCAAACTTTCTATGTATGCCTCCGGTTTTTTTAAAATCAATGTTTCTAATGTTAAAAATTCGGTTTCAAAGAAAAATGCCGAAATAGATTGGAAATTAATCAAAAAAAGATTTGAAAATATAGAAAATAACCTTAGTTTCATATCCTCTAGGTTAAATATAGGTTTAAAGAAAATGGGTAATCAGGAGCTTACGGATTATTTTTATAAGGAATTAAATCCGGAAAGGTCAATTGTAGTGGGCGCGCCGAAATGGGAAGATATATCGGATGAAACGACATTTAGGAGCCGATTAATATATTCCCACGCAGAAATTGAGAGGGATTATTTTTATTTAGACGATTATTACTATAAATTTATAAATATGCACGGATTGCCGACGCATATCAATGCTTTAGGGATAACCTCCCTTTTAAATATAAGTAATTCCGCCTATGTTTCCGGTTTCGGCAGTTCTGAAAATTACGGTAGTTTCTTTCCTTATGATATTTCCGTAGCTTATAATATACCGGATCAGGACAGAACTATAGAAAAAATACAGACGGATAGAAACATCAAGGCAAGCCTCACCGAAGCCGTAGGCGGAGGATATATCGATTATAAGGGGGTAAATATAACGGAGCAGTTAGACGATTTTTTGAAATCCGTTTCCAAAATGCAAAAAAAGATTGTCGATTTTTCGTTGTGTGTAAGAATTAAATCCAAAAAACCGGAAGAACTCGGCTTGCGTGCGGCAAAAATATTGGAAGCGTTTAAGAATTACGACGGAATGGAAGGCATTGTAGATAATATGGAGCACCACAACCTGTTTTTCTCGTTTCTTCCGGGGCAAGCTCGCTTTAACAGGCGTTTTAAAACAGCTATTTCATCGCCTGCATCAGCATTTTTTCCTTTACACGAAGGCTTCAGGGGGACGGAAAGGTGTGCAGTGCCGTTGATTAACGATAGGGGCGAAGCGGTAAAATTAGACCTTTACAACAACCCGCTGCCGTCTAAACACGGGATAGTTTTCGGTAAAACCAGGAGCGGAAAGGGTTTTATGCTTAACGGGTTTCTTTCCGATTTTTATATATCCGGCGAAAATTATCACATAATAGGTGTGGATATAGGTGGCACGTATAAGAAGTTCTGCAAAATATTTAACGGAGACTACATAGAGCTTAATATGGATGGCAACTACTGCATCAATCCCTTCCCCCCTAAAAGGTATGCGGTCAAAAATGTAAACGGGGAAGAAATATTCGATCCGGATATAATGGTGTTTCTAATCGGAATCATAGGCTTAATGGTAGAGCCTGAAAAAAATCTGTCTCCAAACGATAAAACTATCATAACGCGCGCTATTCGGTCTGCTTACGACGGGATAATGGATGACAGCGATATGCCCATAATTTCCGACATAAATAACATCTTATTCGATTATAACGAAGCGAGAGATACTTCAGATAAAAAAAGAGCACTGGAAATGGGAAAGAGCCTCTTTCAATGGACGGATGTTTCTTCGCCTTACGGTATCTTGCTGAATAGAAAAAAAGGTATAGATATAAATAATAAAATTGTTATTTTTGATTTGCAAAAGTTAAAAGGACACGACGACTTACAAAAGGTAGTGTTCGCGATAATAAAAAATCTTTCCTTCAAAAAAATGCATGACAAGTCGGCGAGGGTTTTTTTCTTTTACGATGAATGTTGGGAGTTTATGAGTGATCCGAAGATTTCGGAGCTCATAATGCATCTTTATAAAATCTCCGCCAAATGGGGTTCAATGGTGTGGACTATAACTCAAGAGCCGGGTGACTTACTAAAAGCCGGAACTGTCGGTAGAAGCATTATAGAAAACTCGTCCATAAAGATATTTTGTCAATTGGACGGCAATGTCTCGGGCAGCGATTTAATCGCCTGCGGACTAAGCAAAAAAGAGATAAATATAGTAAAAAACCTCAAAGTTGTGAAGGGGCATTATGCTGAATATTTTCTAAAATTCGGAACGGATTCTTCGGTAATAAGGAATACGCCGAGCCCCTTTGAATACTGGCTCTGTTGCAAATCATCCGAAGACGAAGAAATAGAAAAGCTTGTAGAGAAAGCATATCCGGGTAAATCATTAAAAGACAGATTATACATACTTGCGGAAAAATATCCCAATGGTCCTTACGGGATTACGGTTTAAAATAACGCGAAATTAAAAAAACATTATGAAACGAAATAAAAACAGAAAGAAAAGAATATTCTTGCCGGTTTTAGCAATTATATTTGCCGCGGGTATATGCTATGCCGGAGTATCTCGCGGAATGAGTATTCCAATTCCGGATATAGGGGCGATTTCGGAACAGATTCAGTCGGTGGAAGCGGCTGCCGGCAGTGCCTTTTCAGCCCTTCAGGGGCTTGCCGGAACCATCGGATATGCGCCGGGAGCCTCGGGCGGACCGTTTTTTAATCCTGGTCCGGGGCTTTCCGAAGCCATGGCGACCGTAGATAAACTTACTGCGGATATCTCTAAAATGCGGGAATCTTATCAGAATATAATTATAAATTACGATAAGCTCGGTCATCTCGTAAATTCTGTGAAAAATGCCGTAAACGGCATAGATAATCTTAACGAACGAATAAACGAAGCCTTTAAGCGAATTCCTCAGGATTTGACGGCGAGCGATATTTCGGTATTGTCGCCGCAAAATATTATTTCTGCAGTAAACTCCGAAAATATGGAGTTTCAAAATCTTGACGGTATCGCCGGTTCTGTTAGTCCTCGCATTTTTACATCCGGATATTCGGCTTCGAAAGGAAGCAGATTAAATAAAATTGTTCTCGAAAACGATTCCAAACTATTTACTGAAGGAGCCATTTTTAACGCAGACGGGAATAGCGGCGCCGTAAGCCCTAAAATAAACTGTCCCTCTTACGACAACGGATATTTTTTAGATAGCAGCGGAAATCTCGTAGGGGGATGCACCGACTTGGTAAACGGATTCGAGTCGGATACGGCGTCTTTAGGTCTTTATAGCGCCGGTGTTTCTGCAGCAAGGGCACATAAAGCCGAATTAGAGGGTGACGAATTTATGCGGGAAATTACCGGAAATAAGCTTAAAAACAGTACGAATTATTATACATATCAAAGCTCGGTTTTAACGTTAATTGCCGAAGAAAATGCGGCAAGTTTAAAAAATTTAGGATATATAGAGAGTCAGCTGAAGCAGATGGAGATCTCGGAATCGGCGGCGGAAATAAAAAAAGAGCACGTAGGCGCTGCAATATTGCCACAAACCGATGCCGAACCTGGTTTAAATTTATACGACAGGACTACTATTTAAAATTCCCGAGTAGAAGACTCGGTTACTTATATGAGTCGGGTATTGAATCTAAATTAAATTAAATCTATGCTCAACTTAAAGTCGTTTATGAGATATTTTTCATTACTTTTATGCTTAATAATTTTGACGCTTAGATTGGTCCCCGTTGTACCGGTCTTTGCCGCTTCAAATATATTGATACCCCCTGCGGCGAATTCCGCCGGAGATATCAATAATAGTCGCAATGTTTTAAACGAATCTTCATTTTCGATATCAAAGTTGAGCAACGGCCAGGATTTAAACATACTCTCAATAGATTCTATTCCGTCTGCCCTTGACGGTGATCCCGAAATTAGAGGTTTCGTATCATATATGTTTTATTTTTTGTTTTCTCTCGGCATTGTGCTTTCTTTTTTAGAGGGATACATCTCGGAACTTAATGGCAGAACTTATTCTTACTACGGATTATTCTTTAGAACGGCATTGATAGTTGCGGGGTTTCTTTCATGGAGACAAATCGGCATAACTAATTTTGCGCAGGCGATTTTAATCCTTGCCGATAAAATACAAATGTATCTGATAAAACAAAACGTTGTCGGAATCGGCGG
>ENA-ORDP01000054-ORDP01000054.1-marine-sediment-metagenome-genome-assembly--contig:-NODE-54-length-64793-cov-9.577775_pt1 | contig 64793 bp, 62 predicted proteins | sample MGYA00248627_ERZ508539 | MGnify/ENA primary metagenome ERZ508539 (study PRJEB26208, sample SAMN05571518) | marine sediment metagenome | biome: deep sea; feature: Hydrothermal vent; material...
CAGCAGGCGCTCTAACTCCGCGATCCGTTCCTCAGACTGGCTATCTGCTCTCCCGCGGTCAAAGGCTTGGGGAGCGTGTTTGAGGAGCTCCTGCCTCCAATGAGACAACAGCGAACCTCTGATGTTCTGTTCCCGGCAGACCTGGGCCGGGCTCTTGGCCCCGGTCAGCACTTCTAACACCACCTGGGCTTTGAATGCCGGTGTGAATCTACGTCGCTTGCTCATCGTGGCCCTCCTTCCTGGACTCTACCCTTCTCTAAGAGATCTGTCCAATCCTGGGGGTCCACTACAGTCCCCGACTTGCTCCAATAGAGCTTAGGGAGCAGCAGTCCCTGCTCTTTCCAGTGGATCAGGTCTTTGGAGGTTGCCAGGGCCAGCTTGGCCGCCTGGCCATCGTAGGCGGTGTAGGTCAGATAATAAGTATCGCCGAACTGAACGATGCGGGGGTCCTCCACGCCGCGCCGCTCGTAATCATGCTCCGGAGTAAGCACCGGTTGAGCCAGGCGCTCGAAGTGTAGGCCGTCCCGGCTGCGGGCCAAGCCGATGCGCGAGACCCCTTGGCGGTCCTGCGCGCGGTAGAGCAGATAAATGCTGTGATCCCTGACTATCGCTGCCGGGTTGAAGACCGCACGGCTCTCAAACCCCTGGCCTTGAGGAAGGAGGATAGGATTCCCTGAGTATTTGATCCAAGACCCTGTAGGGGGAAACATCGGTTGGCCTAGCAACGTTACCAGCATCGTAGCCAGCAACAAGGCGATCAACGCCAAACGAATCATGGTAGGCCTGCCTTTGCCCCTATATCAGGAGCTTTTCGTTGCAGATATAAATGAACGGCCTTTCTTGGTGTGACTCCGGCGCTGCTTGCTGCCACAGGAACCACGCACGACCAGTTCCGTAGCCAGTTTGATCTGGACCGCAGGTTGCTCTGGTTCCTCCACGAGCTCGATCAGTCTCTTAGCAGCTGCCCTGCCCATCTGCTCAGCGAACACCCGCATGGTGCTCAAGGGAGGGTCGGTATGTCGCGCGATAGGACCATCATCGAAGCCGACGATAGCCACGTCTTCGGGAACCCGGAGACCGGCCTCTTTAATCACCTGCATCGCCCCGATAGCAGTAGCGTCATTGGCGGCGAAGACCGCAGTGGGAAGCTCGCGGTCCAGCAGGCGCCGCATGGCTATTCGACCGTACCTGCTGCCATCATCATACCGGTCGTTGGGTTCTTGCACTCCTTCTGCCACTAGCGCTTGTGCATAACTGAGCCCCTGGGCGGCCAGGGCTTGTTTGTAGCCTGTAAAGCGCTCCGCAAAGCTTAAATCGCAGAGCCGTTCGACGATAAACCCGATTCTTTGGTGACCCAACTTCGCCAAGTGGACCACGGCCCGGTAGGCACCGCCTACGTTGTCAATCACTACGCTGTCTACCTGGGTGTCATTAAGATGGTTATCGACTAAAACAACGGGAATTCCCCTGCCCTTAAGCTTTAACACTAGATCTTCTTTGAAGTCACAGCCGGCCAGAATCAGGCCATCCACGCGCCGGGTCTGGATGACGCGGGGAAGCGCTTCGGAGCTGTCATTGGTGGCGAATACCAGGTGGTAGTACTTTTCGCTGGTGACAGCTTCCACACCGGACATGATCTCACCATAAAATGAAGCCGGGCGCAGGGACTGCCGCCGGTTGACCAAGAATCCCAGATTCTCTGTTTTATTGAGCACCAATCCTCTGGCAGCACCGTTGGGGAAGTAACCCAACTGTTTGGCGACTTTCAGAATCTGGGCTCGCCTCTTCTCGCCGACCCCTCCTTTGTGGTTGAGGGCGCGCGAGACGGTCGAGGGAACGGTCCCTACCTGCTTGGCGATGTCCTTGATGGTAACTCTCATTGGTTCTAGCCCCTGCCAACGCAAACGATTGCTCTATACTATTCTTTATAGCATAGTTATTCCATTTTGTCAAGGGCTTTTAGAACGCAAACGTTTGTTCATTAAGTGAACGTACGCGTGGGAAAAGGGATAAGCGCGGTGAGGGCGTTCTACATTGATTGCCGGGTCACTCGACCCACGCTACAATGAAATCATTATGTCCCAATCGCCTATCACTCCTGCATTGCTAGCACCTCTAGTCAAGCAAGCCCAGCAGGCTCTTCCCCAACTCCGAGCGGATTATCAGCTGCCATCTGGTGAAAAACTGCCTCTCTACTTCGCCGGGCTCAAAGGGGGACAGCTCCGTTTTGGCTGGTTCGCTCGGGATCTATTGACTTCAGCGCTCATGCTGGATGATCCTGTCTGGCTGCACTCTACGGCGATCTTTGCCTTGGAGACGCTGGGGGGGGAACAGGACGCCCAGACCGGAGAGGTGCCCGGCCGAGTCATTCACGAGTTCAACCGGGTCATCATTCGTGATCAGGACACACGCTATAACGCCGGGGATACAACTGCCTTACTCTTCGTAGTCTTAGGACGCGCCTTAAGACAGGGAAGGATGCCATTTCTAGAGGACTATCGCCCCCAGCTCGCTTTAGCAGCCGGATATCTATGCTCTTGCATCCAGGATGGCTTGTATTGGGAGGATCCCCGCAGGAGCGGCGCAGAGCGCTATGCCTTGAAATCAACTTACTGGAAGGATTCTTGGGTGCCTCAGCGCAAAGACGCGGACCCAGATTACCCAGTTGTCTATACATTGGTGCAGGCTCAAGCGGTGGCCGCGCTGCACGCTGCGGCGCGCCTGGCCGCTGCCGGCTGGCTCACCCAGGATGAGCTAGATTTCGAGGCTTTAGCTCAGGAGTTGTCCCAAGCCCTCTGGACCAACCTTTGGGATGAACAGACCCGCTTTCCCTTGATCGCTTGGGACCGGCGCGGCCCCATCCCGGGGCTCGCCTCCGATGGCTTGCATCTGCTAACTTACTTGGAAAGCTCCGAAGTGCCTCCGGACAAACTAGCAGCGCTGGCGGCCGGTGCGGCCTCATTGGCGACAAACTACGGCTATCGCACTTATGCGCCCGGTCAGCCAGACTACGATCCGGAGAGCTATCACTGGGGCTCCATCTGGCCCTTTGACAATTTCTTCATCGCCCTGGGAGCAAAGAAACATAAGTTAGCCAGAATATTCAAAGTCGCTTCTTCTATAGCGAATGGCCTGGTTCAGATGGGCTTTACCGAGCTATGGTACGACCACAATAGCCACCCCATTCCGGTGGGCTCGGACTTACAGTTATGGTCGGCCCTCGCGCCCCAAGCGTTGCTACGCCTGATTAGCTAACTGATCGCTGGGATAGAGGCGAGCTTGAGAGTGCTGGGGCAGGTGACCGATCCGGTCGTCCACCAGGCAGAAAAGTGCTATGATAGAATCAAGAGCAGTCATGCCTGGCTCACTAGCCAGAGGTCGGCCGTGACCGGTAGCTCGAGCAGGTCGTTCCCTAGGAGGCGCGTCGAGAAGAATAACACCTTAAGGGGCCGCTCAGCTCAGGACGGTCGTGGAAGGGACAACTCTGGCACTTGTCAAACTGAGCTTGTTGCGTTATAATAACTTGCTTAGAGTAGTAGTCCTAACCTAGAAGACCAGCTCAATAGACATATCGAGAGGCGAAAATCTACCACTTCGTGTCCGATCAACAAAGCGTTATTGACCCCAAGATGAGGGCTCTCGACAGGGTATCCATCCCATTCCCGCTTGATTCACAGAGGAGGTGCCCGTAAGCATGGATATTACAGACCTACGGGCTAAAGATACCAAAGCACTAAAAGCATTAGCTGATCAGTACGACGTTAATGGCCTCTCGCGCATGAAAAAAGAAGAATTGATCTGGGCCATCTTGGACGCGAGTGCCCGGCGTGAGGGGCTGAGCATCAAGGATGGCGTCTTGGAGGTTTTGCCGGATAATTTCGGTTTTCTGCGCGATGCTTCCTGTTTGCCGGGTAAGAACGATATCTACGTCTCGCCTTCTCAGATCAAGCGCTTTAGCCTGCGAGACGGTGATGTGGTGCGCGGCACCGTCCGGCGGCCTAAATCCGATGAGAAGTATTTCGCCCTGCTCAAGGTGCAACAGATCAATTTTCAAGACCCCAATGCGGTGCGCCATCGCAGCGATTTTGGCGATCTGACGCCCTATCACCCCACCGAACAGCTCAAGCTGGGCTATGATCCCGAAGAATACTCTACACGGATCATAGATTTGTTCGCCCCCATCGGCAAGGGACAGCGCGGCCTGATCGTCTCTCCTCCCAAGGCGGGCAAGACGACCCTGCTGAAAAATCTGGCCCACGGCATCATGGCCAATCATCCGACCATCAAGCTGATCGTGCTCCTGGTGGACGAGCGCCCCGAAGAGGTCACCGATTTCAAGCTCTCACTGCAAAATGGCCCCCATGACCCGCGCTACCAGCCGGAGGTGGTGGCAGCAACCTTCGATCAAAAGCCGGAGATTCACACCCATATCACCGAGTTGGTCATCGCCAAGGCCAAACGGCTGGTGGAGCATGAGTTCGATGTGGTCATCCTGATGGACAGCATCACCCGCCTGGCCCGAGCCTATAACTTATCTATCACCCCCAGCGGCAAGTTGCTCTCTGGTGGCATTGACCCCACGGCGCTCTATAAGCCCAAGGAGTTCTTCGGCGCGGCGCGCAACCTGGTAGATCTGAGCGCCGAGCGCGATGAGCGCGACCTGCCCCGCACCTGTGGCAGCTTGACCATCATCGGCACCGCGCTGGTGGACACCGGCAGCCGGCTGGACAGCGTAGTCTTCGAGGAGTTCAAAGGCACCGGCAATATGGAACTGATCCTCGATCGTGGTCTGTCCAACAAGCGCATCTTCCCGGCCATAGATCTGGAACTGACCGGCACCCGCAAGGAAGAGCTCCTGCTAGATAAGCAGACCCTGCGCAAGGTCTGGATTCTGCGCAAGATGATCAGCGGTAGCAAGGACAAACAGGACGCCTTGGAATATATCATCAATGGCATGAGGAAGACTGAGAATAATGAGCAATTTCTGGAATTGATGAAGAATGAATGAGCGGCAACTCTCCCCGGCACCGGCCGGCTCTCGGCGCTGATCCTCTACCCATTGGCTATGCACCGGCTGTGCATCCGAGGTGGCCGGCCCCTGCGGGGCAGGTTGCAGGTCGAAGGGGCCAAGAACAGCGCCCTCAAGCTCTTGGTGGCCTCCTTGCTCACCGAGGAAGAGTTGCTGTTAGAAAATGTCCCGGAGAACCAGGACGTGCGCACCATGACCGGGATGCTCCGGGCGCTGGGCCAGAGGGTGGATCATCTTGCCCCTGGCCGGTATCGCCTCTCTGGAAGCGGTGAGCTGCTCGGCAGAGCTCCTTACGAGCTGGTCCGACTCATGCGGGACTCTTTCACCGTGCTGGGCCCACTGCTGGCCCGCCTGGGCCGCGCCGAGGTGCCGCTGCCCGGCGGCTGCAATCTGGGTCCCCGCCCAGTCAATTTTCACCTGTCAGGTCTGCGGGCGCTGGGAGCTCAGATCGAGTTGGTCGGCGGGGTGGTCCAGGCCAGCGCCAGGCGCCTGCATGGCGCCGAGATTCGGCTTGATTACCCCTCGGTGGGGGCGACCGCCCATCTGCTGATGACCGCGGCCCTGATCCCGGAGCGCACGCTGATTCAAGGGGCTGCCCAGGAGCCGGAGATTACCGATCTGATCCAGTTGCTGGGCCGGATGGGTGCGGCGGCGCGGCGGGTGGGCCAGGCGATAGAGATTCGCGGAGCCACCAGACTAGGGGGCGCGCGGCAGCGGGTGATCCCCGATCGGGTGCAGGCCGGCAGCTATGCGCTGGCCGCGGCGATCAGCGGCGGGGAGCTGAGCATTGGCTGTCGGCCGGATCATCTGCGTTCTCTGATCGGCGAGTTGCGCCAACTGGGCATGACCATCTCCGAAGAACCGGAGGCTTTGCGCGTGCGTGGCGGCCCCTTGTGCCGTAGTCTCAGCCTGGAGACGCGGCCTTACCCCGGCTTTGCCACCGACTTCCAGCCCCAGATGACCGCCCTGCTCAGCCTGGCTCCTGGGGAGAGCCGGCTGCGGGAGACGGTCTTTCCCAGTCGCTTCGGCCACGTCCCAGAGTTGCTGCGCTTGGGGGCCGATATCAGCGCGCACGGTGATACCCTATTGATCCGAGGGGTCGAGCAATTGCAGGGCGCGCGGGTGCGGGTGAGCTCCATCTGCGCCGGTGAGGCGTTGGTGCTGGCCGCTCTGGCCGCCCGCGGCGAGACGATCATCGAGGATGAGGGGCATTTGCAGCGACGCTACAACCATTTGGCCCGGCAGTTGGCCGCGTTAGGAGCCGATGTCTCGTACAAAAACGAAGCTTAAGCCCAGCGGGTCGCTCAGCGAAGATCGCGCCGGCAAGCGTGCCCGACTTTACGGGAAAGAGAAGGCCATTCTGGTCGGCCTGGAGCTGGGCCGCCAGGGCGACTGGCGCGAGCTGGAGTCGCTGGAGGAGCTGCGGGCACTCAGCCGCACCGCCGGGATAGCTGTCCTGCGGGTGCTGCGCCAAAGGCGGGTGCGGCCGGACCCGGCCTACTTCATCGGCAAGGGCAAGGCCGAGCAGCTCAGAGAGTTGGCCCAAGAGAGTGAGGCTCAGGCGATCATCTTCGATGAATCGCTCAGCCCGGCTCAAGGGCGCAACCTCGAAGAGGCCATCGGGGTCAAGATCATCGACCGGACCCAGCTGATCATGGACATCTTCGCCCAGCGGGCCCAGAGCGTGGAGGCCAAGTTGCAGGTCGAACTGGCCCAGTTGCAATATCTGCTGCCCCGTCTGCGCGGCTGGGGGGAGGCGCTCAGCCGGCTGGGTGGCGGCATAGGCACCCGTGGCCCCGGCGAGATGAAGCTGGAGATGGAGCGGCAGACGATCCGCCGCCGCATCCGCTTGATCGGGGAGCGGCTGGGCCGGGCCGAGCGCCAGCGGGCCGAGCGCCGGCGGCGCCGCGTGCGGGCGGCCATCCCGCAGATCGTGCTCATTGGCTATACGAATAGCGGGAAATCCACCCTGCTCAATCGCCTGTGTGGCGCCAAGGCCGTCGTTGCCGACCGGCTCTTTGCCACGCTCGATCCCTTGGTGCGCCGAGCCCGACTGCCCGATCATCGTCGGGTGACTTTTATTGACACCGTCGGCCTGATCCGCAAGCTTCCTCCGCAACTGGTCCCGGCTTTCCATTCGACCTTGGAGGCAGTGCGCCAGGCCGACCTGCTGTTGGGCGTGCTGGATGGCTCCTCCGAGGGGCTGGCCGTGCAACTGGAGACCATCCGGGCCACTCTGGCCGAGCTCTTCGGCCAGGAGCCCTGGCCACCGCTGATCCATCTGCTCAACAAGATCGACCGGATCAGCGAACCGGAACAGCGTCGGCGCTTGGAGCTCTTTCGCTATCGGTTGCCCCAGGCCCTGCCGCTCTCGGCGCTCACCGGCGAGCAGATGGAACAGCTCTGGGAGCAGATCGCTCGGGGCTTGGGTCAGCGGCTGCGGCTAGTCGAGCTCGAAATCCCCTACCGGCAGGCTTGGCTGATCGAACGGCTGCACCGCTGGGGCGAGGTCACCGCCGAGCGATACGGCGACGAAGGGGTCACCATCGAAGCGTTGCTAGAGCGTCGCAGCCTGGCCGAATTGCAGCGCGCCCTGAGCCAAGCTCCAGAGGGAGACTCAGGCGTGCTGCTCACCTGGAGGGAGAGCAGAGCTTAAAGAGCAGCGCCTCCACCCAGAGCTGGCGGTTGGCGTTGCTCTCGAAGTCGGTCCGGCTCAGCTCCAGCTCGGCGATCAGCTTGGGTAGCTCTGCTGCAGAGCGCCGGCCCTCACCCAGCGCTCGCTCCAGCTCGGGCAGGCGATCGCAGTTCCAGATGAGCTCGGTCCGGCCGTAGCTCAGCAGCAATAGGTCGCGCTGCCAGGCCAGCAGCTCCTCCAGCCAGTAGCCCAAGGCCTCTGGGAGCAGCTTGCTCAAGGCCAGGGCGATCTCTAACAGCTCATGGGTCGCCAGGCCGGGCAGCCGGCTGAGCAGTGCCAACGCCGCCTCGCGCTGGCGCGGGGGCACCTCGTCCGGGGAAAGCTTCTGCACCAGTGCTGGGCCGTCCAGCTCGGCCAACTCGCTCTGGGCTTGCTGCACCTGCTCCAGCAGCTCGCCGGGTAATGGCTGGCCGGGGGAGAAGCGCTCCAACCGCTCCGGGCGATCTTGCAGGAAAGCCATCAGCCAACCTAGCTCTTCACTGCTGAAGCCACGCTGGGCCAGTTGCCGGGTCAGCTCGGCGCGGCTCAAGTGGGGCAGCTTGATGATCTGGCAGCGGGAGATGATCGTGGGCAGCAGGCGCGGGCGGGCGGTCAGCAGGAGGAAGGTCAGATAGGGCGGAGGGGCTTCCAGTAGCTTGAGCAGACTGTTGGCCGCCTCCAGGCTGAGCGCTTCGGCCTCCTCGATCAGGTAGATCTTGCGTGCGGACTCGCTGGGCGGGTAGAGCGCATCGCGCTGCAGCCGGCGGATCTGCTCGATGCCGATGCGCTTATTGCCCTTGCGTAGCCAGCGGACATCCGGATGGGAGTCGCGGTCCAGCTTACGACAGGTGGGACAGTGGCCGCATGAGCCTGAGGGGCAGTATAAACGCCGCAAGAAGACCCTGGTGCTCTGGACGGCGCTGGCACCGATCAGCAGATAAGCATGGCTTAAACGGCCTTGAGCCAGGGCGGTCTCCAGCAATTCTGGGGCGAGGGGCATGGCTGGCCGCGCAAACTGCAGCGTCTAGCTGCGCCGCCCGCCCAGGAAGATCATCACGAAGTAGAGCAGGTTGAGCACCGCCGAGGCGGCAGCGGCCACATAGGTCAGGGCGGCGGCATTGAGCACCTGGCCCACGGCAGCCAACTCCTGATCGCTGCTCACCGCACCGGACTGGCGCAATAGCACCAGCGCGCGGCGGCTGGCGTTGAACTCGACCGGCAAAGTGACCAAGGAGAAGAGCACCGCCAGCGAATAGCCCAAGATGGCCAGCAGCATCAACGGCCCAAAGAATTTGGGGATGAAGAAGCCGGCCAGCAGCAGGGGAAAGGCCAGTTGACTGCCGAAGTTGGCCGCGGGCACGATGGCCGAGCGCCAGACCAAGGGGCGATAGTTGGCCGCATCCTGCAGGGCGTGGCCTGCCTCGTGGGCCGCGATGCCGATGTCGGCCAGCGAGCGGCTCTCCGGTTGAGAGAGGCGCAGGACCTTTTGGCGCGGGTCATAATGATCGGTCAATTTACCCTGGATGGCCTCGATGGCCACCGGTTGAGGCAGAGTGGCCAGGATGCGCCGGGCCGTCTCCCGCGCCGTCAGCCCGGAGGAGGCCGCGACCTGGGAGTAGCGTTTGTAAGTGCTCTTGACCTTTGCTTGCGCATAGAAGGCCAGCAAGATCGCTGGGCCTACGATGATCAGCCACATCGGATCGAAGAAGAACATAGTTTGTATCTCACCTCAACTTCCAACGGCTACGCTGTATTCTACCGGCTAGAGCGGCGGCCTGCAAACCCTTCCCCCTTAGTCTTGGTGGGCTTCGCAGCCAGCCACTAAGCTGGAAGGGAAGCTATGATCCTCAAACTGGAGAGGCGCCAGTGCTCCTTGCTCTTGACAGAATGACCCAAATAACACATATTATTTGTATAAAGCATATATCTAATAGCATATTAGGCGACGGAAAGGGCGGCTTCCCTTATGACGAATGGGGCATTCGCCTGGGCAAGCTGCCTCACTGGGTTGCGGTAGGGGATGTCAACGGAGATGGGCATATGGGCATGTTGCTCTGTGGAACTCAGTTTCCAGCTTCCACCCTCCCATCCTTGAGTCGGACCGCGCGCTCGCCGTAGCCGGCCGCTGCCGGGTCGTGCGTTACTAACACGACCGTCCGTCCCTCCCCATGCAGCTCCTGGAGTAAGGCTAGCACCTGAGCGCCCACCTGAGAGTCCAGATTGCCGGTGGGCTCATCTGCCAGGATGATCGGTGGATCGTTCGCCAGCGCGCGGGCGAGCGCCACCCGCTGCTGCTCCCCTCCGGAGAGCTCTGTCGGCTTGTGCTCCGCCCGTTCGGCCAACCCAACTCGCCTGAGCAACTGCCGGGCTCGCTCGCGCCTGATTCGCCGGGGAACTCCACGCAAGAGCAGCGGTAACTCCACGTTCTCTGCCGCGCTCAGCGGCGAGATCAAGTTGAAGGTCTGGAAGAGGAAACCCACCCGCTCGCTGCGCCAACGGGCTAGGTGATCTTCGCTGAAGCCGGTCAGGTCCTGGTCTCCCCAGCATATTCGCCCGGCAGAAGGTCGATCCAGCCCACCTAGGAGCGCCAGCAAAGTAGACTTGCCGGAGCCAGAAGGCCCCATGATGGCCAGAAATTCGCCGGTGGCGATCTCCAGGTCCAGACCGCGCAGTGCCGGTACCAGCGAGCGGCCTACCGAGTAAATTTTCCTGACCCCTTCAAGTTTGAATCCCAATTTCATCGCTTCTTCACTTTCGTCGGCTAAACTGTTATGATTATACTCCAAATAGCCAGACCGAGGTGACCCTAACTCCCATGAGGTATCTAAGCAAAGTTATCGTCCTGACGCTGCTAGTCTTTATCGCCGTCGGCCAGGCCGCCGGGGCCGCACCGCTCAGCAGGTTGCTGCAATTGGCCGGTCAAGATGCGCTGCCGGAGGTGCGCCAGGCCGCAGCGCTGGCGCTCACCCCCGCCCTGGTCGCCTCCGCCGCTTGGAGCAACGATGATCTGGGCCAGCTTGCTCGGCAAGGCGCCTCCGGCGAGCTGCGCGCTGCCGCCGCCCGCGCCCTGGGCCAAAGATTGACAGAGCGAGCCGGCAGCCTGACCCAACTGGAAAAGCTGGCCGCCTCCGGCCGCTTCCCCGAAGTGCGGGCCGCAGCCGCCCAAACCCTGCGCAAATCCCTGTTGCAAAGCGATCTTTCTCTCGATGCTCTGAGTCGGCTGGCCCGGCAGGGTGCCTCTCCTGAGCTGCGCCGCGCCGCCGTACCGGCCCTGGCACGCGGCTTGACTGACTCCCCTGGGCACACGACCGCCGAGTTGCTCCATGAAGCAAGTTTGGGCGACTCGACCGCCTATCGGCTGGCCGCAGCTCAGGCGTTGGCCGCCAGGCTGACCGACTCGGCGCTTCATACGCTCAGCCAGGTGGAGCTACTGGCCATCAGCAGCGGCCAAAAGGTCAATTTGCCCCAACGGATTGAAGGCGCCAACGCCCAGTTGCGCGCCGCCGCTGCCGGACTCTTTCAGGCCAAACTCGGGCAGGCCAGTTGGAGCCTGGAGGCCCTGGAAGCGCTAGCCGCCGACGAGAGCGCAGCGCCCGAACTGCGCCAGGCTGCCGGTCTGGTGCTCTCCCAGCGGCTCTTGCAGGCCAATCTGCCCCTGGCCGAGTTGGAGCAGATTGCCCTCGATGCGACGCCCCAGCTACGCGCGGCCACTCAGGAGGCACTGGTGCAGGCGCTGGTCGGCGCGGTCGGTCGGCGAGCCCTGACCTTGCAGATGCTGACCGAATCGGTGGCCAAAGCGCCAAGTAAGGAGTTGGCCGAAGCGGAGGCTAACGCCGTATTTATCCTGCTGCGCGCGGCGCTGGTCGCCCCGGCGGCCCAAGTGAGCATAGAGGCCATCGCCAACGGTGAGTCGGTTCAGATAAACGGCCTTCAGATAGACGGCTCCTTGCTCGCTTTCCGCCGGGTGGCCGGGGAGTTTCTCACCGGGATTTATACCTTCTTCGGCTTCGGCGGCCGCCTGAGCAACCCGCTGGAGCAACTGAGCGCGATCGCCGGTAATCCCAGGCTTTCCGAGGAGTTTCGCGCCGCCGCCGGGCGGGCACTGGTGCAGGTTTACTCGGCCCAGCGCGGCCGAGCTTTGCAAGATCTGGCGCAACTGAGCGCCTGGCTGGAGCAGCTTGGCCAAGAGCTCACTCAGGGACAGCCAGATCAGGCCCAGGACACGCTGGGGCACGTCAAGAACCTGTTGGCTGCCGAGCGCTCGCTGCTCCAACTGACCGCCGAAGTCGGCGGCCAACTCACCGCCAGTCAACTATTAGCTGAGGCAATCCCCAAGCAGGTGGCCCGCCTGGAGCAGGCAGTTAAGCAAGGAAGCCTGCTGCTGGCGCGCTCCAGCATCGGCCAGATCGAGCGGGATTTTCAACCGCTCCGGGGAGGCTTGGAGCGGGCGCCCGATCTGAGCCTGGCTGAGCTGGAGCAGATCGCCGCCCAGGGCGCGACGGCCGAGCTGCGTCAGGCGGCCGGCGAGGCTCTCTCGGAGCGCTTCCTGCGCGACTCGCCCGGCCTAAGCGCGCTAGAGCAACTGGCGCTCTCCGCCGGGTCAAGCGAGCTGCGCCAGGCGGCGGTGGCAGCGCTGACTCTCGCATTGAGCACGGCCCAACCGGATCTCGATCGGCTCTATCGCCAGGCTTTGCAGGGCGCGACGGCCGAGCTGCGCCAGGCGGCCGCCCAAGCGCTGCTGCGCTCGCCGGCGCTGACCAGGCTCTCTCTGACCCAACTGCAAGCGCTGGCCGATGGCGCCTCGGTCCAGATCGGCCAATTGACCATTGACGGCGGCAATACAGAGTTGCGTCAGGCCTTCGCTGAGGCACTGGGGCAGCTTTGGCTCTCCGGCGCCGAGCCGGAGCAGAAGCTTGAGCAGTGGGCGGTGCAAGGGGCCACGCCCCAGTTGCGCCAGGTGGCGGCCCAGGCCCTGGCACTCCGCTTCGCCCGGCCGGAGGGACCTACGCTGGATAGTCTATTAGCGCTGGCCGTCTCCGGGGCGAGTCATGAGCTGCGCCGGGCGGCGGCCGAAGCGCTCAGCCGGCGCCTGATCGCTTCCGACCTGAGCGAGAGCGATCTTTTCGCGCTGGTGGCCGAGCATACCCGCTTTTTCGGCGCTATCCCCCAGAGCAGCCCGGAGCTGAGCCGGGCACTGGCCCAGGCGCTGGCTAACCGTTTGGCCAATGCCCCTTGAGCGCGCGCGGCTGATCGAGTCTGGCACGGGGGAGGCCGCCTGGAACATGGCACTGGACGAAGCGTTGCTGCGACTGCAATCTCAGCGATGTCAAGCCACCTTGCGCTTCTACGGCTGGACGGTGCCCACACTCTCCATCGGCTATTTTCAAAAGCACTCAAGCGTCGATCAGGAGGCCTGTCGCCGCAAGGGAGTAGCTTGGATTCGGCGACCCACCGGCGGGCGAGGGGTGCTGCACGATCGGGAGCTGACCTACAGCTTCACCTCTGGTCTGGACGGCCTGCCGCCGGGGGTCAACGGGGCGCACCGGCGGATCAGCAGTGCCCTGGCGCGCGGACTGCACCGGCTGGGCTTCGAGGCGGAGCTGGCCCGCCACAGCGAGCGCGGCAGCTCGCAGGCCTGCTTCGACGCTCCCAGCTATTCGGAGTTAACTGTGCGGGGCAAAAAAGTCGTGGGCAGCGCTCAGACGCGCAGTCGCGCCGCGCTCCTGGAGCATGGCTCGATCCCACTGGAGTTGGATATCTCCCGACTGCTGACCTTGCTGAAGCTCGACGCACAGCGGCGCGGGCCACTGGTCGAGCGGCTAGAGCGCCGAGCGGCCGGCCTAAACCAACTGGGCCAGGGCACCGTCAAGATTGAGTTACTCAAAGCGGCCATCGCCGGGGGCTTTGAAGAGGAGTTCGGCTTCGTCCTGGAGCCGGGAGAGCTCAGCCCGGAGGAACGCGCGTTGGCCAACGAGCTGCTGGCGACAAAATATCGCACGCTCGCTTGGAATCTGCGGCGCTGAACCTCTAATTTCCCTCTCCCAAGCTTGGGAGAGGGTCAGGGTGAGGGTTCAACTTAACCGATCTTGGTAACCTTACCCGACTTGATGCAGCGCGTGCAGACGGTCAGGCGCACCCGCCGTCCTCCCTGCCGGGCCTTGACCTTTTGCAGGTTGGGCCGGCGAGCCCGCCGACTGCGGTTGCCCGCATGGCTCACCGTGTTGCCAAAATGAGTTCGTTTGCCACAAAGATCACAGACAGCCATTTTCAATCACCTCGCTCTCTCCTGATCGCTTCCACCAGCGCGGGGATGACCTCGCGCAGGTCGCCGACTACCCCATAGTCGGCTCGCGCGAAGAAGGGCGCTTCAGGGTCCTTGTTGATCACCAGAATATTCTTGGCCCCCTTGCAGCCGACGACGTGCTGAATGGCGCCGGAGATGCCGCAGGCGATGTAGAGCTCCGGCGCTATCTGGGCGCCGGTTTGGCCGATCTGATCGGCATGGGGCCGCCAACCGTTGTTGGTGGCCACCCGTGAGCCGCCCACCGCGCCGCCCAGCAACTGGGCCAGCTCCTCCAGGCTCTTGAATCCTTCAGCGTTGCCTACCCCGCGTCCGCCGCCCACGACGACCTTGGCCTCGGCCAGGCTGACGCCCTCATGGGCACTCTCCTCCATCTTGCTCATCTGGATAATAAAGTCACGCTCCTCAAGCTGAGCTACGAACTGCTCAATCTGAAAACTCTCGGCCGGCTGCGGTTCGGGAGCGTTGACGTGCAGCGCTACGGTCAGCAACTTGGGCTCAGAGAGCAACCGAGCTTCTTCGAGTAGACTGCCGCCCCAGCGCAGGCGCGTCACGGTGAAGTCATCACCGGGATGGACTTCGGTGCAGTTGGTCGCCAGTCCCAGTTGCAGCCGGGCGGCCAGGTAGGCCAGCAGCTCATTGCCCCGGTCCGTAGCTGCGGCCAACACCACCTGCGGCCGCTCCTGCTCTATTAATCGGGCCAGCACCCGCGCCTGGGCTTGCGGTGCCCAGCGGGCCAAGCGCTCATCGCCGGTCAGCCAGACCCGCGAGACGCCGTACTCCTTGAGCTGATCGGTCAATCCGGATGCTTCGGGCGCACCGGCCAGCAGGGCTGCCAGCGGTTGATCCATCTGCTGGGCCAGCCGGCGCCCCATGGTGAGCGCCTCCCAAACTGCATCGGTGACCTTGCCTCCCTGATCTTCTATCCAAACGACAATCATATCTAGAGCACCCCCAGTTCTTTGAGCGCCGCGACGATCTGGGGCACGGCGGCCGTGCCTTCGCCCAGCATCTGAATTTGGCCGCGTCCCTCCGGGGGCTTCTTCAGCCCCAGCTTGACCAACTGAGCCGCCGATTTCTCCGGTTTGAGGCGCACGATTTCCTTCTTTTTGGCGGTCATGATCCCGCGCAGTGAGGGGTGCCTGGGGCTATTGATGCCCTCTTTCACCGTGACCACCGCTGGCAGCGTCAAGGGGTAGAGCTCCCAGCCGCCGGGAACCTCGCGCTTGGCCAGCGCACGCTCCGCCGACTCCAGCTCGAGCTGCTTGACGCTGGTCACGCAGGGCCAGCCCAGTGCCTGGGCCACCCGCACACCCACTTGATAATTGCCTGCGTCAGCCGACTCATTGCCGAAGAGCACCAGGTCGAACGCTTCATCCTCGATGGCGCTGACGATCGCCGTGGCGGTAGCTGCCGGGTCCCATTCGCCCCCATCGGTCTCGAGCAAGATGCCTCGCTCGATCCCCTTGGCCAACGCCTCGCGAATCTGCTCCCCGGCCGCCTCCGGTCCCAGAGAGAGCACGGTCGCCGAGCCCCCCTGAGCCTCCACCAGCCGAATGGCTTCCTCTACCGCGCACTCCTCATGTGGGCTGACAGTGAACTCCAGATTGCGCGTGTCCAACTCCTGGCCATCGGCAGTGAGCTCCAGGCGGGCTCCGGTATCCGGCACGCGCTTGATGCAGACTAACACCTGCAAACTGACCACCTCATTTCTTAATTAGCTTTAGGCTCTTCGGCCTAGGCCAAAGGCGCTCGCATATATAAGGGCTCCAGCGTCTCTCGCTGATCCTGCCCCTGCTCCCGGTAGGCTGCCAAACCCAAGCGCGCCACCTGCAAGCCTGAGGGCCAGTTCAGCCTGGCGGGTGCAACTATTTGGTCCCCCGCCTGCCCCTCGATCAGGGGGCGATGACGCTCCGCTCCGGGGCCGATCAACAGTGGAGGCTCTTTTGCTTGCTTCTCGCTCAGAGCGGCCAGCAAGCTGCCGATCGGCTGAGCGCCTCCTTCGGCCAACAACTCTCCTCCCCGGTAGCCGGCCCAATAGACCCAGTCGCGCCGGTCAGGCAACAGCGCATAGACCGGTCCGCTCCAAAGACAAACCGGCTGAGCGTAGGCCCAGAGCGTCGGCACGCCGACCAAGGGGATCTCCAGCGCTCGGGCCAGCCCCTTGGCCATCGCCAGACCGATGCGCAGGCCGGTAAAGGAGCCCGGCCCGGCCGAGACGGCGATCAATTCCAGTTGGCTGCGATCCACCTGGCCCCAGTTTAGGGCAGCGGTGATAGCCTCCAGGAGCTTTTCGCCCTGCCGGCGCTCGGCGGCAAAGCCCAACTCCGTCAGGTCCCGACCGTTCCGGCAAAGCCCCACGGCGGCCTGCTCCCCGGCGGTCTCGATCCCCAGGGTGAGCATGGGCAAAGTTTAGGAGAAGCGAGGGTGGTTTGCAACTTATTGTCACGCCCGCCCGGTGGCTAAAGCCACGGGCTATCTTTACGAAGTCCCTAGGGGACTAGCCTGCGCTAGCAGGCTTTGCAACTCCCAGCCCGCCACTTCAGTGGCCGGGCTCGTTCGCCTCCTGAAAAAACCCCCGAATCTTCGCCAAATCTTCGCTCATCTGGTCCACCAATGCCTCGACCTGCTCAAAACGCCTGTCATCTCTGATCTTGGCCAGCAGCTTGACCTCAAGCTCGCGGCCGTAGAGATCACCCTCGAAATCCAGCAGGTGAACCTCCAGAGCGGCCGGCCGGCCATCGGCGGCGAAGCTGGGCCGCCGACCCACGTAAAAGGCCGCCGGCCACCAGCGCTGCTGCCAGTAAACCTGCGCGGCAAAGATGCCCTGCTCCGGGAGCACCAGCCGCGGATCAACGGCCAGATTGGCCGTGGGCGCGCCCAGCTGCCGGCCTCGCCCGGCGCCCCGCTCCACCCGGCCCCAAAGCCGCGGAGCATCACCCAAGAGGCGCGTGGCCAAAGCGATCTCACCTGCCTCGATCGCCCGACGGACGCGGGTGCTGCTCACCGGCTCGCCCTCCAGCAGGACCGGGGGGACCACATGGGCACTGAAGCCCAGCTCTGCCCCCAACTCCCGCAGGCGAGACAGATCGCCCCGGCGCTCGTGACCAAAGCGATAGTCCTCCCCGCTGACCACCGCGATGGCTCCCAGCCGATCGTGCAGGATCTGGCGGGCGAATGCCGCCGGCGTCAGTGACTGGACCGTGGGAAAGTCTATCACCACCACCCGGTCGACATAATCCCGCAGCCGCTCGATCTTCCGTTCCGGAGGCAGGATCAGCCGCTTGGGGCGGCCCAGATAGTTCTGTGGGGGCAGCTCGAAGGTGAGCGCCACGCTCTGGGCAGCGCGGGCCTGGGCCAGCTTAGCCGCCCGGCGGAGCAACGCCTGATGGCCCAGGTGCACCCCATCGAAGCTCCCGTTGACGATGACCGTCCGCTTGGCCTGGCGCTGCTCATCCGGCATGGTCCCCTTTGGCGACCAAGCGCCGTCGTAGCTCATCCAGGACGCGCCGCTCGACCTCCTCTAGCTCCCCTTCGACCAAGCAGCCGGCCGCCTGGGCATGACCGCCACCGCCGAAGACGCGGGCGATCCCATTGACCGCAACATGATCCTTGGCCCGGAAGCTGACCTTGACCCGGCGGTGATTTAGCTCTTTGAAGAGCACCGCTACCCGGATGCCGTCGGTGGCGCGCAACTCTTCGACCAAGCGCTCGGCATCGTTGGCCCCAGTGCCGGTGTCGTGAAAGATCTCCTGGGAGATGGAGCCCCAGATGATGCCATCATCAAATTGGGCCTCGGAGAGCACCCGCGCGATCAGGCGCAGCTCCCTGGGCCGGCGCCGCTCATAGAGCTGGATGGAGATCTCGCGCGAGTCGGCACCCTGCTCCAATAGTTGGGCCGCCACTTGCAGCACCGCGGAGCTAACGTTGGCGTTGCGAAAAGAGTCGGTATCGGCGACGATCCCGGCATAGAGGCAGTCGGCCAGCGGCGATGTGATGGTGAGTCCCAAGTGTCGGGCCAGCCGATAGAGTATCACGGTGGTGGAGGGCTGATCTTCGACGCAGTTGATCTGCCCGAAGCGTGGATTGCCCTGGTGATGGTCAATATTGATGATCATGGGGTGATCGGCCACCAGACGATGGACCTCCTCGCCTACCCGACTCAGGTCGCCGCAGTCGAGCACGAACCAAACATCTATCGGCGTGTTGACCAGCTCACGGGGCAGGACGACTTTGTTGCTCCCGGCCAGAAAGCGTAGGCTCTGCGGCACAGGGTCGCGACAGACCACAAACGCTTCCTTGCCCAAGGCCTCCAAGATGAGACGCAAGGCCAACTGGCTGCCCAGGGCATCTGCCTCGGGGCCGATATGTGAAGCGAGGGCAAAACTCTCGTTTCCGCGGATGACGGCGGCTATTTCATCGAAGACGGTCATCTTCGAATACTTCCTTTCTAGCACTCTGCCTGAGAGACTGAGCGCTCTGCCTGACCGCTATTCTAGGGCAAGGCCAACGGCCCGTCAACCGGGCCGCTAAAAACCCACCAATATTCCCAGCGCTAACCCCGGATTGCCGATCCGAAGCCGGGGCAGGCTAGCCCAGAGTTGCAGCTCGGCGAAGAAGGTCCCGCTGGGCAGGGCCAGCTCGCTGCCCACCTTGAGCAGGGCCATCGCCCTCAGCAGCGTCGGTCCCTGTGGCTCCAGCCGCAGGATCGGCGCGATGCCGATGTAGGGAGTGATCAGCAGCAACGGTAAGCGCAGCTTAAAGCAGGGCACCAGCCAGGGAACCTGTCCCATCCGGGGCAGGTAATCGAGATCGAAACCCAGCAGCACCAAATCCAGGCTCAGGCGCACAAACGGCTCGGGAGGCTGGGCTACCAGCAGCCCGCCTCCCACCCGCACCAGCGCCAGGCCCGGCTGGACGATCAGAGCTAATAATACGAGCCAGATGATTCCGGTCGGCACGATGTGGTTTCTCATTTGCTTCCCCCTTTCTTTCTTGATCATAACGCAAACGTCTGTAGGAGCGAAGGCCGGGTTTGTCTTGTCGTCCGGCTAAAGCTAGAATGAGCTCTACGGCAATCATGGCCAGAGAAGCGATCCTGCAAGCGGATGCTCAATTGGAAGATCAGGCGATCCAGTCGCTCCGTCCCAAGCGGCTGAGCGAGTTCATCGGCCAGGAGAAGGTGGTGGCCCAGCTCAAGCTGACCATGGCCGCCGCGGCGCACCGGGGAGAGATACTGGATCATATCCTGTTGCATGGTCCTCCCGGTCTAGGCAAGACTACGCTGGCGACCATCGTGGCCGCCGAGATGGGAGTAAATATCAAGGTCAGCTCCGGTCCAGCGATCGAGCGCCCCGGTGACCTGGCGGCGATCATCACCAATTTATCGGCAGGTGACGTGCTCTTCATTGATGAGATTCACCGCCTGCGCCGCAACGTGGAGGAGCTGCTCTATCCGGCCATGGAGGATTTCAAGCTGGATCTGATCATCGGTGAGGGACCCTCGGCCCAGTCCATCCGGCTCGATGTGCCGCGCTTCACCCTGGTCGGTGCCACCACCCGCACCGGCCTGCTCAGCTCGCCCCTGCGCGACCGCTTCGAGGTCATCTTTCATCTGGATTTCTACAGTGATCAGGAGTTGCAAACTATCGTGGAGCGCGGTGCGCGGCTCTTGGGGGTCGTGATCAGCTCCGCAGGGGCGGCCGAGATCGCCCGGCGCGCCCGGGGCACGCCGCGGGTGGCCAACCGGCTGCTCAAGCGGGTGCGCGACTATGCGCAGGTCAAGGCCCAGGGAGACATTGACCGGCAGGTCGCCCGCCGCGCCCTAGAGCTGCTGGAGGTGGATGAATCGGGGCTCGATCAGCTAGATCGCAGCATCTTGCAGGCGATCATCGTAAAATTCGCCGGTGGGCCGGTGGGACTGGACACGCTAGCCGCCTCACTGAGCGAAGAGAAAGATACCATCTCCGAAGTCTACGAGCCGTTTCTGCTCAAGAAGGGTTTCATCCAGCGCACCCCGCAAGGCCGAGTGGCTACCGAGTTGGCCTATCGGCACCTGGGGCTGCGGCCGCCGGCTCAGTCCTTGCCATTATTGCCCGCAGAGCCTGAATCATCATCCGGCGGCTGAGCTGTGGCCCAAGCAGCGATCAGCTCCTGGGCCGCTTCGGCGTCCTCATCGTGCTCCACGCAGACCCAAGGGTAGGTCTCCGAGAGGGGAATCCCGCCCAGCAGCCAGCCGCGGTGCTCTCCCTCCACGAAAGCCTTGATGCCGCTCTCCTGGAGCAACCCCTTGATCAGGTAAGCTTCCTGGGGACTACCGGCGGTGTAAACCCGCTTCATCCTGCGATCGCCTCCTCTGCTTGCAGCCGGGACGTGCAATGGCGATAATCTCGCTGAGCCATCATAGTCTATCCTGCGGAGGTTAAACAAGTTAGCTCAAGAAGGCAGTCTGCTATGATAGAAACAAGCAAGAACGTTTTGGGGTCCTCGAACAGTCCGGCCTGGGAGGCGAGCTGGTCACCGAGACGCTTCACCATTATACTCAGAGCAAGAATGTCAATAAATAGGGATAATCTGTCAAGATGCTAGCCCAGCAAGGTGGCAACCTGTTTTTATGAGCGATCTCAGCTGGGCCGGCTTAGCCATCCTGCTAGGGGCGGCGCTCTTCCCCTGGATCTATCGGGCACCGATTCGCGGGGTTTACTTAATAACCCTGGCGCTGCCGCTGATAGTCAGCCCGCCGCTGCCGCTGCTGGGGCGCAAACTGGCGCTTGTTGATCTCTTTATCGTCGTGACCGCGCTGGCTTGGGGTGCTCGTCAACTCTTGGTGCCCGCCGCGCGCCGGCCGTTGCGGCTCGATCCCAAACTCTATATTCCGCTGGGGCTCTACTATCTGGTCGCGCTAGCCTCATTTCAAAATACCCTTTCGCCACTCTGGAGCGGGATAGAGCTGCTCTCGATGATCTATCTGGGCTTGGGCTTCTTTCTGGTCATCCAAATCATCTCTGACAAGCGTGAGTTGGAGAATATTCTGAAGTTGTGGATGATCTCGGCGGTGGCAGTAGTGCTCTTCGGTCTGGTGCAGATGGCTTCGCTCTATACCGGCTTGTGGCAGGATAAGCTGCTCTGGTTCCACACCAAGCAGCGCATTACTTCTACGTTTAATTTCCCCAATCAACTGCCTTCGTATCTGGCGACGATCACCCCGGTGTTCTTCTATTATATCGCCCGAGGCAGGACGGCTTGGCTGCGCGGCGGTGCGCTGCTTTTTGCCATCACTTCAGCGATCGTGATGCTGGCCACCGCCTCACGGACGGCCGTGGGCCTGATCATCGCCTTGGTGGCGCTCTATTGGGGTTGGTCGCTCATCGAAGGCCGCAAAAAGCGCGGCAGGCTGCCGCTTCGGCCGCTGCTGGCCGGCGCCGCGGTGGTCCTGCTCTTGTTGGCCTCCGTCTTCGCTCTGCGCGCCAACACCTGGGGAATATATACTAGACTGCGCCAGGTGCCCTCCATCGGGCGGGCGCTGGACATCGTGCGCAATCTAGACCTGAAACAGATCGACAACGAGCGCTACCTGATGTACAGCGTGGGCTTCCAGGCGGTCCGCGAGCACCCTTGGGTGGGCGTGGGCATTGGCAGTTTCCGTTTTTTCTACCTGCGCACCCCCGGCGGTTATCCGCATGAGATGCACTCCAACCTGCTTTCCCTCTTGGCCGAGACGGGCGGCTTGGGATTTTTAGCTTTTATGAGCTTCATCGGGGTCCTGCTCTGGTATGGTAAGCGCGTGGCCTTCGATCTGAAAGACGACCGTTGGCGCCACCTGGGCGCGACGCTGGTCATCGGTTTTGTGACCAACTTCTTCGTCTATGGGGCTTTTCTGCTGGGCCTGCGCGAGCGGCACCTCTGGCTGAGCATGGCACTGATCGTCAGCTTGGTCAATCTGAGCAGGGGCATGGACCCCTCCCCCAGCTCCTCCCCGAAGCGGAGAGGGGAGCTTATCACCGAAGGGAGCCAAACCACATGAGCCATTATCTGGTCAGCGGGGCGGCCGGCTTCATCGGCTCGCACTTGACCGCGCGCTTGCTCGAGCTGGGCAAATCGGTCCGGGCGCTGGATAACTTTTCCACCGGGAAGCGGGTCAATCTGGCCGGCTGCCGGGGCCATGGCAGCTTCGAGCTCCTGACCGGCGACCTGCGCGATCTGGAAACAGCTCGTCAGGCCGTGGCCGGCATTGATATCGTCCTGCACCAGGCGGCTATATCTTCGGTGCCCCGCTCGGTGGCTGACCCCTTGAGCTCGCACCAGGCCAACGCCACCGGGACGTTGAATTTGTTGATCGCCGCACGCGATGCCGGAGTGAGAAAACTGGTCTATGCCAGCTCTTCATCCATCTATGGCCCAACTAGCGAGCTGCCCCAGCGGGAGACGATGCCGCCCAATCCGGTCTCGCCCTATGCCCTGAGCAAGTTCGCCGGTGAGCGCTACTGTCAGCTCTTCTCGCAGCTCTACGAGCTGCCCACCGTGGCACTGCGCTACTTCAACGTCTTCGGGCCAAGACAGGACCCGGCCTCGCAGTATGCCGCGGTCATCCCGCGCTTCATCATCGCGCTGCTCTCCGGTCGGCCTCCGGTCATCTACGGCGACGGGGAGCAGACGCGCGACTTCACTTATATCGCCAATGTGGTCGAAGCGAACTTGCTGGCCGCGCAGGCCGAGATCTCCGGCGAGGTGCTCAACATCGCCTGCGGAGAGCCTGTTTCGCTTAACGCGCTGCTGGCTCAATTGGAAGCGCTCTTAAGTATTGAGATAACCCCAGAATATACCCAGTCGCGACCGGGCGACCTGCGCCGCTCGCAGGCCGACATCGCTAAGGCGCGCGACCTGATCGGCTATCGGCCGCAGGTAGGCTTTGCAGAGGGCCTGCGGCGCACGCTAGAATATTTTCAACGGGAGATGAAGCGTTAAGAGATGACAGATAAACCTGAGCGGGTGGCGGTCATTGGCCTAGGCTACGTCGGCCTGCCGCTGGCCGTGGCCTTCTGTCAGAACGGTTTTGGCGTAACTGGCATAGATCTGGATCACCAACGTCTAGGCCAGTTGGAAAAGGGCAAATCGTACATTCAAGATGTCTCCTCTGAGACGATTGCCGACTGTCTGAAGAGCGGCCGCTTCCGGGTTTCCAGTGAGTATCAAGCGCTCTCGCAGGCCGAGGCGATCATCGTCTGCGTGCCCACCCCGCTGCGCAAGACCAAGGACCCCGACATGTCCTACGTGGTGGACGCTGCTGAGCGCATCTCTCCCCATCTGCGCCGTGGCCAGCTGGTCATCTTGGAGAGCACCGTCTACCCCGGTGCAACTGAAGAGCTGATCCAGCCCTTGCTGGAGCGCCCCGATCTGGCGGCCGGTCGGGAGTTCCACCTGGCCTTCTCACCGGAGCGAGTTGATCCGGGTAATCGCCAGTTCTCTCTGCGTCAGATTCCCAAGGTGATCGGGGGGCTGACCCCGGCCTGCGCCGAGCGCGCCCAGCAGCTCTATGAGGCCATCTTCGACCGGGTGCTCACCGTGGGCTCGCTCAAGGAGGCTGAGCTGACCAAGTTATTAGAAAACACCTTTAGATCAGTCAATATCGGTCTGATCAATGAGCTGGCACTGATGGCCCACAAGATGGGGATCAATATCTGGAGCGTCATCGAGGCCGCCGCGACCAAGCCCTTCGGCTTCATGCCCTTCTATCCGGGGCCGGGACTGGGAGGACATTGTATTCCCTTGGACCCGTTTTACTTGTCTTGGAAGGCCAAGAGCTACGGGGCCGATGCGCGCTTCATCGAGCTGGCCGGCGAGGTCAATGGCAAGATGCCGGCCTACGTGGTCACCCGGATCATGGAGCTCTTAAACCAGAAGGGCAAGCTGCTCCGGGGCGCTAAGCTTCTCATTCTAGGGGTGGCCTACAAGCGCGACATCAACGACCTGCGCGAGTCGCCTGCGCTGGACATCATTGATCTACTGGAAGAGCGAGGCGCCCAGGTGAGTTATCACGACCCGCACGTGCCGGAGTTTGCCCATCGCGGTCGGGAGCGCCGCTCCGCCGAGCTCAGCGAGAAACTGTTGGCCCGGCAGGACTGTGTGGTCATCGTGACGGCGCACTCGGCCTTCGATTATGGGTATATCGCCGAGCACACTCCGCTGATCTTCGACACGCGCAATGCCACCCAGGGGCTGGCCGGGCGCTTCGCTAATATAGAGGTGCTGTAGGGGCGTATGGCCATACGCCCCTACCGGCGATGGGCCGCCCACGTCCGGCCAAGATATTGCAACTGACGGCGATAGACTTGACTATCTGGGCCTTTCTGCCGCCCTTGCTCGAGCGACTGCGCTCGGCCGGCCTTCAGGTGCAGCTCGCCTGCTCGCCCGGTCCCCATCTTGAGGAACTACAGGCCCAAGGCTACCGGGTGCACCGGATCCGGATCGCCCGACGGCTGGTTTCTTTGGAACATCTGCGTGCCCTCTGGCAGCTCTATCGGCTGATGAAGCGTGAGCGCTTTGACCTGGTGCATGTGCACACGCCGGTCGCCGGAGCGCTGGGTCGGCTGGCTGCCCGGCTGGCCGGGGTGCCGCTGATCTTTTACACCAGCCACGGCTTCTATCTGCCGCAGACCGGCTTCGGCCTGCCACGGCGCTTTTTTCTGGCCATCGAGCGCTTCTTGGGACAACGTTGCACCGATTTTTTATTCACCGTCAGCGGCGAGGACCGCGAGTTGGCCATCCGAGAAAAGATCGCACCGCCCGAGCGGGTGCTCTGGACCCAGGGAGTGGGACTGGACACCGCCCGTTATGGTCAGGTTTTAAGCGAGCCCCAGAAGACAGCCTTGCGGCGCTCGCTGGAGCTGGCGCCCCAGGACCGAGTTATCGGCTTCATCGGACGACTGGTGCGCGAGAAGGGCATCGAGGAGCTGCTGCTGGCTCTGGCTCAGGTGTGCGAGCGCTTCCCCAATGCAAAGCTATTGTTGATCGGCGAGACGCTGCCCTCCGAGCGCGATCGGGGGACCGGGCGGCGCATCGCCCGACTCATCCGGGAGAACCAACTGGACTCCTCGGTCAGGCTGGTCGGCTTTCGCCAGGATATTCCGGAGCTCTTAGCTCTGATGGATCTCTTCGTCCTGCCCTCGCACCGGGAGGGGATGCCCCGCTCGCTCCTGGAAGCTATGGCCGCCAGTCTGCCAGTCGTGGCGACCGATATTCGCGGCTGCCGCGAGGAGGTGGTTGATGGCAGGACCGGCCTGTTGGTTTCGGTGGGGGACGTTTCCGACCTGGCCCAAGCGATCATGCGCTTATTGTCCGATGGCGAGCTGGCCCGTAAAATGGGCCAGGCTGGGCGAGAGCGAGCGAGCGAGCTCTTCGACGATAGGGTGGTGCTGGAGCGCCAGATTGAGGTCTATCGGCAGCTCTTGGGGGAGCGAGGTCTATGGCCGGAAAACCAATGCGATTCGCGCTAAAACGTCTGATGGACATCGCAGGCAGCCTGAGCGGCTTGGGGCTATTGGCAGTGCCCTTCGCGCTGATCGCCCTGGTGATCAAGTCCGACTCGCCGGGGCCGGTTTTCTTCAAGCAAGAGCGGATTGGCCGAGGCGGTAAACGCTTCCTGAGCTGGAAATTCCGCACCATGATCGTCCATCAGGACAAGAGTTATAAGATCAGCCGAGATGATCCGCGCATCACCCGCGTCGGGCGCGTGCTGAGAAAATGGGGACTGGACGAGCTGCCTCAGTTGTTCAACGTGCTGGGGGGTCAGATGAGCTTAGTGGGGCCGCGAGCCCTACCCTATCCTCCAGAGAGCTACGGCCCAAAGGAGCGCCGCCGGCTGCTGGTCAAGCCGGGGCTGACCGGCTGGGTGGTCGTCAACGGGCGCAACCGGCTCAGTTGGGAGGAGCGTATTCGGCTAGATCTCTGGTATGTGGATCATTTCTCGCTTTGGCTTGACTTGGTGATCCTGCTGCGCACGCTCTGGGTGGTGCTGGTCACCCATGAGGGGCTCTACGGTCCGGGCGGGGTCAACGAAGAGTTCGCCCCAGCGGGCTCAGCTTCAGGGGAGGAGCCGGCCCACCATGAGCGATAGAACATTGCTGATCTACGGGGCCTCCGGCCACGCCAAGGTCATCATTGACATCGTCGAGCGGGCCGGGCGCTATCGCATCGTCGGCCTGCTGGACGACGATCCGCAGTTGCAAAGTGAAAAATTCTTCGGTTATCCTGTGCTGGGAGGGGGCGAGCGTTTGGCCGAGGAGAGCTACCCGGATCATCGGCTGGTCATTGCGGTGGGGGATAACTTTGCGCGCCGGGAGATCTGGCGCAGGGTCGAGGCGCTAAGAAATTTCCAGTACGCGCTGGCGGTCCATCCTGCGGCCCAGATCGGCCGTGAGGTGCAGTTGGGGGAGGGCACGGTCGTGATGGCCAACGTGGCCATCAATCCCGGCACGCTCATCGGTCGGCAGGTGATCATCAACACCGGCGCGACGGTTGATCACGACTGCCTGATTGGGGATTTTGCCCATATCTCGCCAGGGGTACATCTGGCGGGCAACGTTCAGGTAGGCGAGCTGACCCATCTGGGCGTGGGAACGGCGGTCCTGCCGGGGGTGCATATTGGGGCCCGGTCGCTCATCGGGGCCGGAGCGGTGGTGATCGGTGACATTCCGGATGGGGTTATTGCCGTCGGGGTGCCCGCGCGGGTGATCAAGCAACGAAGTCAGATTGGACCAGGAGGAGCAGATGACCCAAGTGATCATTCCGGATAAATTAAGTGAGATACTACAACAATTAGAAGGCAAGACACTGGATCAAAAGCTGGCTCAGTTGATCGAGCGTGACCTGGAGCATCGTTTGCGCTATTGCTCTAGGCGCATCGTAGATTTCGAGGTGAAATATGGCCTATTGTTCGAGGAATTTCGCGCCGCCTGGGAATTGGGTACCATCCCCGATCGTCATGCTCATGAGATAGAGCGAGACTACATGGAGTGGGAGAGCCTGGTAGATGAGCGCCAACTGTTGCTCACTAAGTTAAAACAACTCACCAACAGGTTGTTCTCTTAACTTATGCAAGACTTGATTATTCCCGCCTCTAGGCCGGATATCACCGAGGTCGAGCGCCAGGCGGTCCTCGAGGTGCTCGAGAGCCCCATTCTGAGCATGGGACCCAGGCTGGAGGCCTTCGAGCGTGCCCTGTCTGAATACGTTGGAGTGGCCCACGCGGTGGGCACCAACAGCGGCACCAGCGCCCTGCACCTGATCGTGCGCGCCCTGGGCTTGGGAGCCGGCGACGAGGTGATCACCACCCCGTTCAGTTTCATCGCCTCGGCCAACTGTCTGCTCTTCGAAGGCGCGCGGCCGGTCTTCGTGGATATTGATCCGGAGTCGCTCAATCTCGATGTGGACCGGATCGAAACGGCCATTACTGAACGAACACGCGCGATTTTGGCCGTAGACGTCTTCGGCCATCCGGCCGACTGGGACGAGCTAGAGCGGCTAGCTAGCTTGTATGGCCTGCTGCTGATCGAAGATTCGGCCGAGGCGCTGGGCGCCCGCTATCACGGTCGGCCGGCCGGCAGCTTCGGCCAGGCGGCTATATTCGGTTTTTATCCTAATAAGCAGCTCACCACCGGTGAGGGCGGCGTGGTCTTGACCGATAATGCTGAGCTGGCCGAGCTCTGCCGCTCGCTGCGCAATCAGGGACGCGCCCCCGACGACAGTTGGCTGACCCACCTGCGCCTGGGCTATAACTATCGCCTCGATGAGCTCTCGGCCGCCCTGGGCTTGGCCCAGCTCTCGCGGCTGGATGAGATGCTCAGCCGCCGCGAGCAGGTGGCCCAGCTCTATGCCGAAAAACTGGCCAACATCGAAGAAGTCACTATTTTGCGGACCAAACCCGGGGTCTGGCGCAGCTGGTTCGTTTATATTATTCAATTGGCTCCCGGGATCAATCGGACCAAGCTGATGAGCTATCTGGCCCAGTGCGGCGTACAAACGCGGCCCTATTTCAGCCCCATTCACTTGCAGCCCTTCTATCGCGAGCGCTTCGGATATCATGAAGGCGACTATCCTGTCACTGAAAATATCAGTCGCCGCACGCTGGCTCTGCCGTTTTATAACCGGCTTTCCGAGCCGGAGATTGACTATGTGGTGAGGAGCTTGAAGGAGGGGATCGCAGGAGGATGAGCCGTCTGATAGGGCGCAATCGCCTGACCCGCGCGCTCTTCTTCGGAGCGCTCGATCTGGTCTGGATCGGCCTGGCGATCTACATCGCCTTCCTGCTGCGCTTCGACGGCCGGATCTCGCCAAACTACGCCGCGCGGCTCTGGATTTACTGGGGGATCGCCCTGGCGCTCAAGCTGCCAATCTTCGCCCTACAAGGTCTCTATCGCATGAGCTGGGCTTATGTGAGCTTGGAAGACCTGTTGGCCGTGCTGCGCGCCGCTACGTTGAGCTCGCTACTCCTGGGCATGGTCTTGTTCTTCTTAGGGCGCGAAAGCTCGCTCTTCAGCGATTTTCCCCGCTCGGTGCTGATTATAGACTATTTGCTCACGATAAGCTTCATCGGTGGCTTTCGCCTCTGGAAGCGAATTTATCTTCGCCTGCGCTCGCGAGGAGTGCGGCCGGGGCGGCCAGCACTGATCGTGGGCGCCGGGGACGCCGGCGAGCAGTTGGCCCGCAACATGCTGAGCGAGCGCGCCTCCGGCTGGAGTCCGATCGGCTTCGTGGACGACGATCCGGCCAAGCGAGGGCTCTCGCTGCACGGCCTGCCGGTGTTGGGCACGCGGGCCGACCTGCCACAGATTATCAAGGCCTATAATATCGAGCTGGTGCTGGTGGCCTTGCCCGCGGTGCGCGGCCGGGTGATCCGCCAGATCGTCACCCTGGCCCGTGAGGCCGGAGTGCCCAAAATCGAGATCCTGCCCGGCATCCATGAGCTGCTCAGCGGGCAGGTCAGCTTGTCGCAAGTGCGTGAGGTGCAACCGGAAGATCTGCTGGGACGCGATCCGGTGCAGATTGATAGCCGGGAGATCTCGTGTTATCTCAAGGGCAAACGGGTGCTGGTCACCGGGGCAGCCGGCTCGATCGGCCGCGAGCTCTCTCGGCAGGTGCTCAAGTTCGCTCCGGCCCGGCTGGCCCTGCTCGATCAGGATGAGACAGCGCTCTTTCTCTTGGGCAATGAGTTGAGCCGGGTCTTTCCCAGTGATCAGACCGCAATCATGCCGGTTTTGGCCGATGTGCGCGATGCGGCCAAGATCTCCCAGGTGTTCAGCGCCGAACGGCCCGAGATCATCTTCCATGCCGCGGCCTACAAGCACGTGCCGGTAATGGAAGCCCAGCCGGAGGAGGCGATTAAGACCAACGTGCGCGGCACCCGCCTGCTGGCCCAGGCGGCCTTGGAATCGGGCGCCGAAAAGTTCCTGCTCATTTCGACCGACAAGGCGGTCCGTCCCAGCTCGGTGATGGGTGCCTCCAAGCGGGTGGCCGAGCTGATCATGCAGGCGCTGGCCACCCAGAGAGCGACCAGCTTTTTCGCCGTGCGCTTCGGCAACGTGCTAGGTAGCCGAGGCAGCGTGATACCGATATTGCAGGAGCAGATCAAGCGTCGCGGGCCGGTGACCATCACCCATCCGGGAATGAAGCGCTATATGATGGCCATCTCCGAGGCAGTCGCGTTGGTATTGCAGGCCGGCGCCCTGGGCCAGGGGGGCGAGGTCTTCGTGCTGGACATGGGCCGGCCGGTTAAAATACTCGATCTGGCCCGCGAGCTGATTCGCTTCTCGGGCTATGAGCCGGAGGTGGATATTCCCATAGTCTTCAGCGGCGCGCGCCCCGGCGAGAAGCTCTTTGAAGACCTGCTGAGCGCCGAAGAGGGCACCGAGGCCACCCGGCATGAGAAAATCTACGTGACCCGCTTGAGCACCTCCTGGGAGCCGAGGGCGCTCTTTGAGGCCAGCGGGCAACTGGAGCAGGCAGCCGAGCGCGGCGACCGCGAGGCGGTGCTGGCCGGCTTGCGGGAGCTGGTGCCGACCTATCGGCCGCAGGTGATCGACGCGCCGGTCTCCGTAGGGGCACCCCTGGTGGGTGCCCAGGATGCAGGCGCCCCAGATAGGGCAGGCACAAGGCCCGCCCCTACATCATCAGGCGAGATCCATCCTAAAAATGGGGGTGGCAGATGACCGTTTACGATGTCATCGTGGTGGGCGCCGGGCCGGCCGGCTCGGTGGCGGCCAGGACGGCCGCCCAGGAGGGAGCGCATGTGCTGCTCCTGGAAGAGCATCTCCAGGTCGGTCATCCGGTCCGCTGCACCGGCCTGCTCAGCGTGCGCGGCGTCGAGCAAGCGGGGGTCTCTAGGGATGTGCTCCTGCGGCCCATCCGCGGGGCGTTCATCTACGGTCCCGAGGGGGAGCGGCTGACGGTCGGAGGCCCCGCGCCCAAGGGCTACGTGATGGACCGCGGTCGCTTTGACCAGGATCTGGTTGAACAAGCCAGCCACGCCGGCGTCCAAGTCGTCATCGGGGCGCGGGCCTGCGCGCTCACTCGCAGCACTGCAAGTTCTGAACTAGTCTTCAGGCGAGACGGCCGAGAAGAGCGGGTCCGAGGACGGGTGATCATCGGCGCCGACGGGCCGCAGAGCCGGGTGGCCCATTGGGCCGGCCTGCCGCGCCCCCGGCGGATGATCGCCGCACTGCAGGTGACGATCGCCCACGAGCCGGAGCGTCCCGACTTCGTGGAAGTCTTCGTCGGACGCCAGATAGCCCCTGACTTCTTCGCCTGGGCGGTGCCAGCCGGGCCGGGAGAGGCGCGGGTGGGGCTGGGCACCAGCCAAGGGCCGCAGATACGGGCTCTACTGGACAAGCTGCTCGAGCGTTGGGGCGCGCCGCGGCGGCTCAGCGAAGAGTCAGGCGTTATCCCCTTAGGGCTGCCGGAGCGGACTGTCACAGATGGGATCATGCTCGTTGGCGATGCCGCCGGCCAGGCCAAGCCGACCTCCGGGGGTGGCATCTATACCGGCACGAGCTGCGCCCGCATCGCCGGCGAGGTGGCCGCGCGGGCGGCCCTCTCCGGCAGGAGCGATCGGCGGACGCTCTGGGAGTATGAGCGCCGCTGGCGAGCCCTGCTGGAGCGCGAGTTGCGCTTCGGCTTTCAGGCTCATCAGGCGCTCAGGCGCCTAGGCGATGGCGATCTCTCGCGGCTCTTCCGCGCGGCGGATCACCCGCAACTGCTGGCCCTACTGGGTGAGCACGGCGACATTGACTACACCAGCCGAGCACTGCGGGCGATGCTGCGGCGACCCAGGCTCTGGGGACGAGTGCTGCGGGCCATCCCCTTCGATCTTCAAGCACTACTGGAGCTCTTGGGGGGAGCGCCCGAGGACATTGCCCAATACGCTAAAGGAGAGTCTCAGTAGATATGCCTAAAGGCGCAGGTCGCGCGCGCAAGCGCAAGCAGATCAAGCGTGGCAGCAAGAGACAAACGCTGCATCATGCCCCAGGGCGCTCTGTGGCCCTGCTGAACAAGTTGGGCGGGATGCTGGGCGAGCTGGACCGGGCCAAGCGCTGGTCAATCGGCCTGGTGCTGTTGATCACCGTGCCTCTGATGGGGTACTATATCATCCAGCAGGATATATTCGCCCAGTATACTTTGACGCTCACTTCGGTCTCGGTGATGCTGATCATCGGGGCACTGCCCCGGCTGAGATTGGGCCTGAGCGCCGCTTATCTCTTCATCATGCCTCTCCTACTCTATCTGGGCAACACCGAATATGGCTACACCAAGGCGATCTTCTCCCTGATCGTCATCTCGCTGCTGGCTGCCATGTGGGCCATCGAGATCTTGCTCCGGCCGGATGGGCGGCTCAATCTCACCCGTCTGAGCTGGCCGGGACTGGCGCTGCTGGGTGTCACGTTGCTCTCGCTGCTCCATGCCCAGGTCTTCTGGGGGGATTTTCAATATATCGTGCTGCTCTTTTACTTCCTGCTCTTCGCCCTGCTGGTGGCCAATACGATTCGATCTGAGCGAGATTTTCACTTTTTATTGGGAGCGCTTGTTTTCTCCGGAGCGCTGGCTGCCCTCTATGGCCTGCTGCAATACTATGGTCGCCTGCCGGGAACGCCCGGCTGGTCCGGCGGTAGTCAGGCAATTCTTTCCAGTTTCGGCAACAAGAACTATCTGGCAGGTTTTATGGCCTATCTCTTCGTACCTGGGCTGATCATGCTCTTCGGTCGGGTGCATTGGGCCGGCAAGCTGCTGGCGCTGCTGGAGCTGGCCTTGCTCTATATGGGCCTGCTGGCTACTTCCTCCTATTCGGCCTGGCTGGGTCTGATCGTCTCTTTGGTCTTCGTCCTGGCGGCGCTCTGGTTCTATCGAGGCATTGGCGTATTGCGACATAATCTGGGCTGGGCTGCGGGGTTACTCTTGACGCTGACTGCAGCACTGCTCTTCTACTTACTAACTACCGTAGCTTGGCTGAACCACCAACCGCTGAGTTGGGTGACGATCAGGCCGGCGCTGATCCAGGTGGCCCCCGCTTGGGGGACGTTTACGCTGATCCCGCTCTTCGCCCTCTTCGGCCTGGCCGTCCCGCTGCTGGAGTGGCTGCGTCGCCGTTGGAGCTGGGCACTGGTGCTCCTGGCCCTGCTGGCGGCCTTGGGCTTTGGTGTGGCGGACAGCCCCTGGGGACGGCGCTCACTGATCGGTCCGGTCTTCGGCAAGCTCTCCTATGCAGCCTCGGTGGGGGCGCGCTTCGAGGACTGGCAGATTGGCCTGATGATGTTCCGCGCCCATCCCATCATTGGCATCGGCATCGGCGAGTATAAGCGCCAGTTCCTCCCCTATAAAGCCCGCTATCTCCAGACGCCGCAAGGCCAGGCCATGAACGCCCAGGTGGGCTACATCCCGCGCGCCGCTCAGGCCCACAACGAGTACGTGCAGGTCGCCGCCGAGTTGGGCCTCCTGGGCCTCCTGGCCGGCGCTTTTCTCATCTTGATGATATTTTGGAGCACGCTACGCCGCGTTCCCGTCAGTGAATCGGCCGGGCGTCGCTTTATGTTGCTGGCGCTCTTGGGCGGGGCGCTGGCCTTCCTGAGCGACTCGGTCTTCAGCTTTCCGCTGCACCTGCCGGCCAATGCGCTGGTCTTCGCCTTCCTACTGGGAGCGCTCCACTCGCCGGTGTTGGGGGCTCGGACCTGGGAGCTCCGTCTCAAGCCCCGGGGCAAACGGCTCTTGGCCGTCGCGCTGATCACCCTGGGCCTGATCGTCAGCATCGTGGCCTATCGGGACTTTCTCTCCGATGTGGCGCTGAATAGCGGCAAGGGAGATTTTGCGCTGGGGGCTTACCAAGCGGCGGCGCAAGAGCTGCGCAGCAGCGTAGCGTTGGACGTTCAGCCGGGCGAGAATCTCCTCTGGCTGGCGCAACTTGACGCTGCGGCCGGCGAGACGGCCAAGGCCGAAGCGCTCTATCGGCGCTCGCTGAAAAGCTTCAACGCCGAGGAGAGCTACTATCGCTTGGCCGCGCTCTACGTGAAGCAGCAGGATTACCAGCAAGCTTCGCATTATCTCGATGAGCTGCTGGAGATGGGCCCGGAGCCCGACCTCAAGACCGAGGCCCAGTATCTCCGGGCGCTGGTGGCCTTCAACCAGCAGGATTGGGAGACGGCGCTGCCCTTGCTGAAGGCCTTGATCAAGCAGCATCCGGAGTTCGAGCGGGCCTATATCCCGCTGGGGCAGTATCAGGCATTGCAGAAGCAGTATAAGGCCGCCCGCGCGACGTTCACTACGGCCCAACAGATCATCCGGCGCAAGTTGGCCCAGGTGAACAAGATACTCAATCCCAACGAGACGATCAGCCTGCCGGCGCAGCAGTATTACCAGGCCAAGGCCAGCCAGGCCCGGCTGCAAAAAGAGCAGGCGACTGTGGAGCAGTTCTTGGGGGAGATACCGCCCTCGGGTTAGAGTGGATTCATGCTGCATGCCCTCCCACTTGCAGGCCCCCGGGGGAAGTTGCTACAGTAACGGGCCTATTCGCGCCGGTATACTTCGCAGCAGAAAGGATGTCTCGCCTATGGCCGAAGCGCTCACCCCGCGCAGTCAGGACTATGCCAAATGGTACAATGAGGTGATCTTGCGCGCCGAGCTGGCCGACTACACCCCGGTCAAGGGCTGCATGGTCATCCGCCCCTATGGCTACGCCCTCTGGGAGAATATCCAGGCCGGCCTCGATCGCCGCTTCAAGGCCACCGGCCACCAGAACGCCTACTTTCCCCTGTTTATCCCCATGAGCTTCTTGCAGAAGGAGGCCGAGCATGTCCAGGGCTTCGCCCCGGAGCTGGCGGTGGTCACCCACGGCGGGGGCAAGAAATTGGAAGAGCCCCTGGTGGTTCGCCCCACCTCGGAGACGGTCATCGGCCATCTCTACGCTCAATGGATCAATTCTTATCGTGACCTGCCCCTGCTGATCAACCAGTGGGCCAACGTGGTCCGCTGGGAGATGCGCACCCGGCTCTTCCTGCGCACCACTGAATTTCTTTGGCAAGAGGGCCATACCGCCCATGCCACTGAGCAAGAAGCTCAGGAAGAGACGCTGCGGATGCTTGAGGTCTACAGCGACTTCGCCACCCGCGACGCGGCCATTCCGGTGATCCAGGGCCGCAAGAGCGAGCGGGAAAAATTCGCCGGCGCTCAGACCAGCTATACGATCGAGGCCATGATGGGCGACACCAAGGCCTTGCAGGCCGCTACCTCACATAATTTGGGGCAGAATTTCGCCAAGGCCTTTAATATTCAGTATCTGGATCGCCAGAACGAGTTGCAGTACTGCTGGACCACCAGTTGGGGGCTGAGCACGCGCATGATCGGGGCGATCATCATGGTCCACGGCGATGACCGGGGGCTGCGCTTGCCGCCGGTGCTGGCGCCGGTTCAGGCGATCATCGTGCCCATCTGGAAGCGGCCCGAGGAGCGGGCCCAGGTGCTCGCAGCGGTGGAGGGGCTCAAGGCGCTGTTGGGCGACCGGGTGCGCTGGCAGGTGGACGATCGCGAGGAGTATACCGCCGGCTGGAAGTTCAACGAGTGGGAGCTGCGCGGCGTGCCGGTGCGCATCGAAATCGGTCCCAAGGATGTGGCCAGGGAGCAGGTGGTGCTGGCCCGACGCGACCGGCCGGGGCGGGAGGGCAAGTCCTGCGTGCCCCAAGCGCAGCTAGTTCCCAGCTTGAAGGAGCTGTTGGAGGATATTCAAAAAAATCTCTATCGACAGGCGCTGGAGTTCCGCGAGCAGCATACACAGGAGACCGACGATTATCAGGAGTTCAAAGAGGTGGTGGCCGGCGGCTTCACCCGGGCCTACTGGTGCGGCTCGCCCGACTGTGAGCAGGCGATCCAGGCCGAGACCAAGGCCACCAACCGCTGTATTCCGCTGGAGCAGCCGGAGCAGCCGGCGGGGCACTGCATCTATTGCGGGCAGCCGGCCCGGGAGCAGGCCATCTTCGCCCGGGCCTACTGAGCAACGATGGCCTATTACTATCTGGAGACGGACGGACGGGTCTATCTGATCGAGGAGCGGGGCCGCTTGGCCTTCCCCCAGGAGCGCCAGCAGTTGCCCTGCGAGGTCGAGGTATTGCGTCAGATAGAGATCGCCGGGGAGAAGGTGCTCTACTGCAAGCCATTGATAGATTATTATCCCCGCGACTGGCAGCATAAAGACCTGATCCCCAGCTTGGACCGCGCTCAGCCGCTGGTGCGGCTGGCGGTGCACACCAGCTTGCCCCGGGTAGTCACCGAGGCGCTCATCCCCGGTGAAGCCGGCCAACTGCTGCTGGTCAAGGCCAGTCGGGGCTTCAACGCCGGAAAGTGGACCTTGCCCGGCGGCTTCGTGGGCTACGGCGAAACCCCGGAGCAGGCGACCGAGCGCGAGGTGGGTGAGGAGATCGGCGTGCCCTGCCAATTGAAGCGCTTCTTGGGGTTGGAGAGCTTTTTCGGCTCTCAGTCTTATTCCATGTGGTATATGTTCTTCTATGAAGTGGAGCTACGCGGTATGACCTTCCGGCCGGCTCCCGATGAGATCGCCGAGATCGGCTGGTTCCCGCTGACCGCAGCCCTGGCTCAGTTGCAGGGGGTCAAGCGCGAAGTGGTCCAGAGTTTCTATCAGGCTAGCGCCCCTTGAGTCAGGCACAGATTGCAGCCTCCGGCCCGGTATAGTACACTTTCGCCGGAGGGGGACGTATGGGCAAGGAATGGATCTATCGGCTGATCACTCGGCTGTCGGGGGGGATCGCCCGGCTGCTCTTCGGCCTTAAAATTCACGGACGGGCTAATATTCCCTCTGGCCACGGCTTCCTGCTGATCGCTCGTCATCGCAGCTATTGGGATATCCCGCTGCTGGCCGTGGCGCTGAAGCCAGAGCGGCGGATCCATTTTGTAGCCCGCCGGACGCTCCAGCGCAACCTGCTGCTGCGTCCCTTGATCAAGAACTTGACTATTACAATTGACCGCGAGCATTTTCGCCTGCAAGACTATCGCCGGATCAGCCAGGCTCTGGAGGCGGACAAGATCGTGGGCATCTTTCCCGAGGGCACGATGACGAACACCGAGACGATTCGCAGCGGGGTGGTGCGCTTCGCCGAGCGTAGCGGACGGCCGATACTGCCGATCAGGATTGCGGCCCGGGGGCCGTATCCGCCGCACTATCCCTTCGGCCTGCCCCGGATAGATATCTGGATCGGGCAGAGCTTCCGGCTCGCGGAGCTGGAGTCGGAGCTAAACCGGACGTTGTCGCGTCAGGAGCGCTATGCCCAGTTGGGCCAGGCACTGATGCAGCGGATTGACCGGGCCGGCCTCCCGGCGGAGCGGCCGCTGACCGCCGGTCAGGAGCTGCGATGATCGAGATCATTCGGGCCAAGAGCGCCGGTTTTTGCTTCGGCGTGGAGCGCATCGTCAAGATGGCCGAGGCGCTGACCCAGCAGCCGGCAGGTCCGGTCTACTGTCTGGGCGAGCTGATTCACAATCCTCAAGAGGTCGAGCGGATTCGCGCCCAAGGGATGCGCTTTATCACCGGGCCGGACGAACTGCCACCGTTGGCACCCGGCCAGCAGGCGCGGGTGCTCATCCGGGCCCACGGCGTGGCCCCGCAGGTCAAGCGGGCCATCACAGAGCGAGGCTATCAGCTCTCCGACGGGACCTGTCCGCTGGTGACCATCCCGCATCAATTTGCCCGCAAGCTGGTCCAGGACGGCTATCGGCTGGTGATCATGGGCCACCGGGAGCATCCGGAGATCCAAGGCATCTTGGGGGAGTTGGCCGACCTGCCGGAGGGCCGGGTGGACGTGGTCTCCGGCCCGGAGGAGCTGGAGCGGCTGGAGCTGCGGGCCGGTGATCGGGTGGGGCTGATCTCCCAGACGACTCATCCCTACGAGCGCTTCGCCCGGTTGGTCGGCGAGGTGCTGGCTCGCACCCTGGAGGTGCGAGCTTACAACACCATCTGTCAGGCGACCAGCGAGCGGCAGGGGGCGACGCTGGCCCTGGCCAAGGAGGTCCCGCTGTTGATCGTGGTCGGCGGGCGCCGCAGCTCAAACACCAATCGCTTAGTGGAGATTGCATCCCTTTATACCGAGTGTTATCATCTGGAGGATGCCGCAGAACTGAAAAAGGAGTGGTTCAATGGCGTAGAAAAGGTCGGAATTGCGGCGGGGGCTTCCACCCCGGAGCGGAGCATTCAAGAGGTCGAACTGACAATCAGAGCGTTGGTAGGTGATGGTTAAGATGGCAGAGAGCAAGATGGAAGAGTTTTTCACCGAGAAGGACGTACAGATGTACAGCCGCGGCGACGTCTTGCGCGGCCGCGTGCTGCAGGTCAACGAGACAGGCGTGCTGGTGGACATCGGCTACAAATCGGAAGCTCAGATGCGACGGACCGATCTGGCCCCCTTCCGCAACCAGGAGATCGCCCCCGGCGAGGAGATCGAGGTCCTGGTCACTTATATAGACGAGGATGAAGGGACGGTCTATGTCTCCGAGAAGCAAGCGATCTACGAGAAGCGCATCGGCGAGTTGGAGCGCATCTATCACGATCGCGGCTATGTCAAAGGGTTCATTGAAGACGTGGTCAAGGACGCCGGTTATCACGTCAATCTCAACGGGATTAGGGCCTTTCTCCCCGGCTCACACTTGGGCAACGATCTGCCGGCCGACATCGGCAAATTGCGCGGCCAGGAGGCGACCTTCGCCATTCTGGAACTGGACCGACGCGAGAAGAATTTGGTGGTCTCTCATAAGCGGTATTTGCAGGATCAGGAACGCCAACGGCTGGATCAGATCTTCTCCCAATTGGAAGTAAGTCAGGTCGTCGAGGGCCAGGTCAAGAGCATCGTAGAGTTTGGCCTCTTCGTGGACATCGGCGGCTTTGAGGGGCTGGTGCACCGTTCCGAGATCAGTTGGAAGGACCTGCCGGCGCCACCCTCCAGCTATAAGGTCGGCGACCCGGTGACGGTTAAGGTGCTGGATTTCGATCGCAAGCGCCAACGGATCAGCCTGAGCATCAAGCGACTGCGCCCCGATCCTTGGATCGACATCTGCGAGCGCTACCCCGTGGGTCAGGTATTCTCCGGCGAGGTGGTCAGCATCACCAACTTCGGAGCCTTTGTGCGCTTGGAGCCGGACGTAGAAGGCTTGGTGCACATCTCCGAGCTTTCCTGGGGTTATCCTGAGGACCCTCATGAGGTGGTCCAGGTGGGCCAGACGGTCAAGGCAGTGGTGCTCGATTGCAACAAGGGCAACCGCCGGATCAGCCTGAGCATGAGGCGCGCCGAGCCCGACCCCTGGGCCCTGGTGGAAGAGCATTATCCGCAAGGGGCGGTAGTGATGGGTGCGGTCACCAAGCTCACAGACTTCGGGGCCTTCGTCCAACTGGAGGATGGCATCGAGGCGCTGCTGCACATCTCGGAGATGAGCTGGGAGCATGTGGCCCGCCCGGGTGACGTGGTGCAGCCTGGCGACCAGATCAGTGCCAAGGTGCTCAAGGCCGACGGCGCCAAGCGCAAGATCCGCCTCTCGCTGCGCGCCCTGCAGGAGGACCCCTGGCACAAGTTCTTGCAGAACTTCCAGTTGGGCTCGATCGTGGAAGGGCCGATCTCCGAGATCAAGGATTTCGGGGCTTTCTTGAAATTGACCGATGAGGTCGAAGGACTGATCCACGTCTCCGAGGTCACCGACGAGCGCATCGCCACCCCGGCCGAGGTGCTCAAAGTGGGTCAGGTGGTCAAGGCCCGCATCATCGGGATTAACGAGGAGAAGCGCCAAGTGCGCCTCAGCATGCGCAACCTGGAGGTTCAAGAGCAACAGGAACACGCCCTGGAGGAGGCTGGTCCCTCAGGCTTCACCATGCGCGAGCTGCTCAAGGGCAAATCGTTTGAGGAGACCGGTTGACCCCTGAGAGCTTAGCGCCGAAGCCTTGAGCCTAAGCGGGCAAAGGCGGGTAACGTGTTGGCTTTCCTAGCCGGGCTGTTCTTCTATCTCCTGGGGACGATTCCGTTCAGCTATTTGATCGTCCGCTGGCGCCAGGGGGGCGACATCCGCCGACTGGGCAGTGGTAACTCCGGCGCGAGCAATGTAGTCCGCCAGTCAGGCCTGATCTACGGGATCGCCGCTTTTGCACTGGATTTTCTCAAGGGAGCTCTCTCTGCTTATCTGGCCCGGCGTTGGGGATTGCCCCTCTGGTTGGCTGGCCTGGCCGTGGTCGGCCACGACTGGTCTCCCTGGCTGCGCTTCCGGGGAGGCAAGGGAGTGGCGACCAGCTTGGGCCTGATCTTGGTGCTCTCCTGGCCGACGCTGCTGATCACCGTGGGCATCTGGCTACTGACCGTGATGCTCAGCGGCTGGGCCTCGCTGGCCTCGCTGCTGGCGCTGGGGCTCTCCCCCTTGGCACTGCTGCTGCGCGAGAGCTCATTGAGCAATCTGCTCTTTTTAGTCGGCCTGGCGCTGCTGGCCGCCGGGCGCCATCATAAGAATATCGCCCGCCTGATCCGTGGAAAGGAGCGCTCGCTCTTCAAGAAGACGTAGTGCGACCAGATCTCGGGCGAGCGCACCCTCCTGGAGGCTGCTCCCATGGCAAGATTCAAGGGCTTGTGCCTTGCCCCGTCAAGCCGTACTATGACAGATCGCTATGCTGAAAAAACTCTTGGCTGCCGCCCGGCACAACGACAGTTGGCTCTGCGTGGGTCTCGATCCGCAGCCTACCCTATTGCCCCGGCCATTGGCGCGGGCTTCTCAGGCGGAGGCCATCTGGGAGTTCAATAGGCAGATCATCGAGGCCACCAGCGAGCTGGTCTGCGCCTACAAACCCAACATCGCCTTCTACGAGGCGCTGGGCCCGCGCGGCCTGGAGATCTTGCAACGAACTCGCGAGCACATTCCGGCCCACCTGCCGGTGATCTGCGATGCTAAACGCGGCGATGTCGCCCACACTAACAAAGCCTACGCCCAGGCGCTCTTCAGCTTGTACAACTTCGATGCGGTGACGGTCAACCCTTATCTAGGCTTCGAGGCACTGGAACCCTGGCTATCCTACCCGGATAAAGGCCTGTTCCTACTTTGTCGTACCTCCAATCCCGGTGCCGGACAGTTTCAAGACTTGAATTGCGTCGGCCGGCCTCTCTACACCCAAATCGCCACCGCAGCCGCCCGTTGGGACCAATCCTGGTCTGGACGACTGGGCTTGGTGGTCGGGGCGACCTATCCCACGGAGCTGGCCACCGTGCGCCAGATAGTGGGCGAAGCGATGCCGCTGCTGCTGCCAGGCGTAGGAGCGCAGGGAGGAGATTTAGTACAAGCAGTTCAGGCAGGCATGAATGAAGCCGGCGAGTTGGCACTGATCAGCGTCAGTCGCAGCGTAATTTACGCTTCGGCGGGTGCAGATTTTGCCTCGGCCGCCCGCGCTGCAGCACAGCAGTTGCGCAACCAGATCAATCGGGCACGCCGGCGCGACTAGGGGTGGGCGAACCAGGACTTGAACCTGGGACCTCCTGCGTGTGAGGCAGGCGCTCTCCCACTGAGCTATTCGCCCTAAGTCACCCGGTTAGCTTAGCAGAGCCGGCCGGAGGATGCAACGCTCAAGGCTCGTTCAGTAGTTGATTGCCCATGCGATCGGCCAGGCTCTCCGTCTCCCGTTTGCGAGTGATCTCCGCCAACCCCAAGGGGGTCAGATCGATGAAATCCGCCGGCACACGGTCCTTCTTCAGCTCGCTCCGCAGCTTGCGGATCACCTTACGCTCGGACTCCCGACGCTTCATGTCCACGAAATCTACCACGATGATCCCGCTGATCTTGCGCAGGCGAAGCTGCCGGGGGATCTCACAGGCTGCCTCCAAATTGCTGTTTAAGATGGCCAACTCTTGGTCTTTATGATGGGTGTCCCTGCCAGTGTTGACATCAATGGCCGTCAGCGCTTCCGTCTCGGCGATGATCAGCGAGCCCCCGCCGGGCAAGGGCACACGCGGCTGCAAACTGAAGCGTATCTGCTCCTCCACGTCGCGCAGCTCAAAGAGCGGCTGCTGATCCTCATAGAGCTGGATCCGCCGTTTGTGGTCGCGCAGATGGAGATAGTCCAGGAAATCCAAGATATCTTGATAGGTAGCCTGATCGTCCACTATGACCTGGTGGATATCATCGAGCAGGCGATCGCGCAACAGATTGCGGATCAACCCTTGCCCATGATAGATTAGCTTCGGGGCCTTGGCCTTGGCTGCCTCCTCCTCGATCCCCTTCCAGGTGCCTAGCAGATAGTTAAAATCCCGTTCCAAGTCCTCACGTGAGGCGCCGGCCGAGGCGGTGCGCGCGATCAGGCCCTCATTGGGACGCTTGATCGCCCGTGCGATCTCTTTGAGACGCTCGCTCTCCTTGGGATCATCAATGCGCCGCGAGATGCCCAGTCGCCGATCCTTGGGGAGAAAGACCCAGTAGCGCCCGGCCAAGCTGAACCGGGTCGTGCCTTGAGGGTTCTTGCTGCCAATCCCCTCCCGCTTGATCTGGACCAGCAACTCTTGGGAGCTGTGCAGCACCTTGTTGATGGGAAAAGGTTGTCCCCGATGGTAACCGCGGTCGACCAGCAACTCCTCATTGATCTCCTTGGCCGAGACGAAGAGATTGTCCACCTCACCCACGTCCACAAAGGCCGAACTCAAGCCACTGAGCACATCTTTGACTACGCCTTTGTAAATATTACCGACCAATCTCTTCCGCTGGGGATCCTCATAGTAGATCTCTGATAACCGATTGTCTTCTAGGATCGCCACCCGCTTTATCGCTGAGCGAGCGGAGATCAGAATCTCCTTCTCGATAACTCATCACTCCTTTATCATCGGCTAATGTCTCCAATAGCTCTTGGATCGTCCTCCGGGTCGCCGGGTGGCGGAACTGGGGAGCCAGCTCGGCCAGGGGCACCAAGACGAAGCGTCGCTGGGTCAAGCGCGGGTGCGGAAGCTGCAAGTCCGCTTCAGTTATGATCTGCATCCCGTAGAAGAGCAGATCCAGATCTATCCGGCGCGGTCCCCAGTGGCGGCCCCTCACCCGACCCAATCGGGCTTCAATCTCTTGACAGCGCTGCAACAAGGCCCGCGGTCCCAGCCTGGAGCTCAGTTCGACCACCGTGTTGAGAAACCGGGGTTGGGCGGTGAAGCCCAGCGGCTCAGTCTGATAGAGCGACGCGCGGGCTACCACCTGGACCTCAGGCGTCCGGGCCAAGCGGCTCAGGGCACGCTCCAGATAGGCCCGGCGGTCGCCCAGGTTGGAGCCCAAGCCCAAAAAGATGCGCTCAGCCATCGCTGCGCTCACTTTGGACCTCCGCGGCCACGCCGCCCAATTGCAGTCCCCACGGGGCGCGCGGATGTTTGTGCACGCGCACTTTGGCATGTCTTACCGGGGGGAAATCGTGCAGGAGCTGATCGCTCAGGGCATGGGCTAGCGACTCGATCAGGCGAAATTGGTGGGTCTGATTGAAGCTGGCTACTCGGCGGATGACCGCCATGTAATCCACCGTCTCGCTCAGTTGATCCTGGGCGGAGGCAAAATCCCCCTGGAGCTCGATGTCAAACGAGTAAATCCCACCCCGCTCGCGCTCCTCGGGGGCCACACCATGCCGGGCGTAGAGAGTCAAGCCTTCAATGAACAACCGATCCAAGCCGCGTTATCCTTCCCATCTGCATCATTTCTCCCAGCGCTTATTGTGCCAAGTGGCGGACCGTTTTGCAAGCTCAACCCGGCGACCTGGTTTGCCGGGTCTGCCGAGACAGCAGTTGCCCCAGTCGGCCGAAAGCATAGACCGAGCCGTCATCGCCGATCGGGTAAAGCTCAAAGTCCGGCAAGGTCGCTTCGTCAAGCAGCGGCGAGAGGCAGCCCTCGCGCCCCAGATCGCTGCCCTGCACCAGCGGATTAACAGCGGGCTGCACCAGCAGCTTGACCCCCCGATAGCTCCCCTGGAGAAAGCATTTGTAAAGCTCCACCCGACCGGTGACTGGATCGCGCAAGCCGATCGCCGGATGCTCGTGGCCGATGATTACCAGCTCAAGGTCGGCCGAAAGCTCATCAGGCTGCCGATCACCGTGGATGAAGAGCAGCGGTCCGGCGCGATAGGCCGCACAGAGCTCAATGCGAGCGCTCGCCTGGGCCAGCGGGGCCAGCTCACCGTCATGGTTGCCTTGGACCAGCACCAGCCGCTCGCTCAACTCGGCCAGCTCGCTCAGGAAACCGAGCAGCTCCTGGAGCTCCCGCCCCGAGCAGGGGCCGAAACTGTGGCGCAGATCGCCGTTGATGATCAGGCAGCGCAGGGGGTGAGCCGTCGAGATGGCCAACTGAGCGACGATCCGGTTCAGGCGGACGCGCACCGCCTGGAGCTGCCGCTGGGGCAGGAGCAGCCCCTCACGGCCGAGCGCCCGCTCGAAGCCCAGGTGCAGGTCGGCGATGGCCAGCGTCCGGCAGCGCTGCCAATAGCAGGCCAGGTCCACCAGTTGTAGCTCCTCATCCAGGAGTAGGCTTTTCATCCGATTATCCGAGCGAATTATAGCTCTATGCTCGGGCGTCGGCGATGTGAAGTTGCCCCTGGAGTCCTTTTCGCTTATGATCGTTGGCTGTGGGGCTATCAGGGTCATAACTTGTGGGAGGCGAAGTCGAGCCAATGGATCTGTTCAGCAAATGCGAGAATTATCACGAGGTCAAGCAGGCCAAGGAGCAGGGCTATTACCCCTATTTCTTGCCGGTCTGCTCCGCTCAAGACAGTGAAGTGATCATCGAGGGTCGGCGGGTCCTGATGCTGGGCTCCAATAATTATTTGGGCCTGACTACCCATCCTCAGGTGAAACGTGCCGCAATTCAGGCCGTCGAGCAGTACGGCACTTCCAGTTGTGGCTCGCGTTTTCTCAACGGCACCATGGAGTTGCATCTGGAGTTGGAGGAGCGGCTGGCCCACTTCCTCAAGCGCGAGGCGGCGCTCTGCTTCTCCACCGGTTTCCAGACCAATCTGGGGACTATCTCAGCCCTGGTGGGCAAGAACGATGTAGTATTCTCCGATAAGTGGGATCACGCCTCGATCATTGACGGCATCCGCCTTTCCCTGGGCAAGACCAAGCGCTTTCGACACAACGACGTGGAGGACCTACGTCGTGCCCTGCGCGACTGTCCTGATGAGCTGGGCAAATTGATCGTAGTCGACGGCCTGTTCAGCATGGAAGGGGACATCTGTCCCTTGGCGGAGATCACCCAGGCCGCCCGGGAGTACGGTGCGCGGGTCATGGTGGATGACGCCCACGCTCTGGGTGTCTTGGGCGCTCATGGTCGCGGCACAGCCGAGCATTTCGGCCTGGAAGACCAGGTTGACTTGATCATGGGGACCTTCAGCAAATCATTTGCCTCGCTGGGTGGTGTGATCGCCGGCCCGGCCTCGGTGATCAGCTATATCCAGCACCATGCCCGCTCGCTGATCTTCAGCGCCTCCATGCCGCCCTCGGCGGTGGCCACCGTGCTGGCCGCGCTGAAGGTAATAAAGAACGAGCCGGAAAGGCACGAGCGGCTGTGGCACAACGCCCACAAGATGCAGGCCGGCCTGCAAGCGATGGGCTACGATACCGGAGCGTCCCAGACACCGGTCATCCCACTGGTGATCGGCGATATGTTCCTGGCGCTGACCATGTGGCGCGAACTGCTGGAGAACGGCGTCTACGTCAATGTGATCTTGCCCCCAGCGGTGCCCCAGGGTCGGGCGCTGCTGCGCACCAGCTATATGGCCACCCATACCGATGAACAACTCGACTTCGCCCTGGAGATCTTCCATAAGATGGGCCACAAGCACGGCGTCCTGCCCGGTTGAGCGGCCTGCGCTTAGAGCTTTTTCTCGTAGATGCGGTAGGTCTTGTCCAGCCGAGAGCCGACCATCTTACAGGCACGAATGATCAGCTCATTGTCTTCTAATAGCCAGGAGAACTCGCAACTGCGAAAGCGGTGCAGTGCCAAGGTCGCCTCGATCAGTTGGGAGTAGATCAGGGCGTCCACCCCGCGCAGCCGATAGCCGCCCTTGATGCCCAGGGTGATGAAGCGCAGGCCGTCCACCCGCCGCATCCCTCGCAGCAGTCGGAAGATTCCCCAGGGGAAGAGCCTGCCCCGCAAGGGCAACAACGCCTGATAGGCGTCGGGGATCACCAGCCCAAAGCCCACCGGTTCTGCGTCCAGCTCAGCGATCAAGGCTAGCTCAGGAATGGCGATCTGTTTGAGCTCTTTGCCCTGGGCGAGAAACTCGGCCTCGCTCATGGGGACGAAGCCCCAGTTGCGCTCCCAGGCGGCGTTGTAGATCTGGCGCAGCCGGGTGACCTCGGTGGAGAAGTCGTGCAGGTTGATCTGGCGCACCTTGAAGCCGCGCCGCTCGGCCCGCCGGGCCAGTGCGCGCAGCCGCACCACCAGCTTTTCATTCTTGGCCAGGAAATTTTCGTCAATCTGAAGGCGATAAGCCAGCAGGTCTTTGATTTTAGTGAAGCCGGCAGATTCAAGTAATTCCGGATAATAAGAGGGATTATAGGTCATCATCACACAAGGGGGCCGGGAGAAGCCCTCGACGAGCAGGCCACACTCCCCATTGGTGTTGAAGTTAAAGGGTCCGCGCAGGGCCTTCATGTCCGCGGCGCGCCCCCAGTCGGCGGCTGCCCCTAGCAGGGCCTGACCGACCACCTGATCATCAAGAGTCTCAAAGAAGCCGAAGAATGCCGTCTGCTCATCCCAAAATTCATTGTGGTCATGGTCAATCTGCGCCGAGATGCGTCCCACCGGTTGACCGGCTTGATAGGCCAAGAAGAGCTGCACCTCAGCATGCTGATAGAAGGGATTGCGCTTCGGATCGAAGCGCTCTCGCTCTTGGCTGAGCAGCGGTGCGACCCAATTTTGATCGTGGCGATAAAGCTGCCAAGGCAGGCGGATGAATTGCCGCTGCTGCTCGGTGGTCCGGACGGCCCTGATCTCAAGCGGCGAGTTGTTCAACGAGCTCATGGGCTCTTTTATACCCGAAAAGCGGGGGGGCGGGCAAGGGCCGAGGCCAGCGGTGCAAGATCTGAGTTGCAGCATCGGCGAGCTGACGCTATCTTGATTGCGCCTAGAGGAGGTGGTGCTCATCATGCGTGTTCTGGTTACCGGCGCGACCGGCCTAGTCGGCAGTCATTTGGCCCAACAGTTGGTGGAAGCCGGCGAAGCGGTGCGCGCCCTGGTGCGACCTACCAGCGATGTGCGTCGGCTGCAGGCACTGGGCATCGAGCTGGCTCCAGGCGATCTAAACGATGAGAAAAGTCTGCGCTCGGCCTGCCGGGGCGTACAAATCGTCTATCACTGCGCCGCCCGCCTGCCCTTGGGAGGCCGGCGGGAGCGGTTCTATCGGACCAACGTGCAAGCTACTGCCGCGCTGCTGCGCGCCGCTCAAGCGGCCGAAGTGGAGCGCTTCGTTTATACCAGCACAGTGGACGTCTACGGCTACGCCGATCAGCGAGGGACCGACGAAGAGACGCCTTTTCGGGCCGACGGTTATTACTCCGAGACCAAGATCGCCGCAGAGAAGCTCCTCTGGCAGGCCTATCGCAGCGAGCATTTTCCCGTGGCTATAATTCGTCCCTGTCTGATCTATGGCCCCTATGATCGCAATCTGTGGCCCGCGCTGCTGCGGATGCTGGCCGGGCATCACGTGCCGCTGATCGGCGGCGGCCGCACCCTGGCCGACATAGTTTACGCCGGCGACGTGGCCCAGGCGCTCCGACTGGCCGGCAGGCGCGCCGAGGCCCTGGGCCAAGCCTACAACGTGACCGATGGGGCGGAGCGCACCGTGCGCCAGCTACTGAGCGCTTTCGCTCAGGCTCTGCACCTGGAACCCCGTTTTTTTCGCTTGCCCTATGCCCCGGCTTATGGTGCAGCTCAACTGCTCGCCGGGATAAGCCGCACGCTGGGCTTCAACCTGCCTGCCGATCTGCAGCCCGATATCATCAAGGCACTGGGCCACGATCGTCACTTCAACATCGGCAAAGCCCGCGCTCAATTGGGCTATCGTCCCCAAGTCGATCTGGAGACGGGCCTGGCGCAAACGCTCGCCTGGTATAATCAACGCCCAGTCTAGTAGGGGCGTATGGCTCTTGCGCCCAGAGGAAGGGAGGGGGAACTTGTCGCCTGTTATCACGCTCTTGATCATAATCGCCGCCGCACTGGTGCTCTTCGTCAGCGAGCGTTTTCCCATTCCCTTAGTGGCTTTGTCCATCTCGGTGGTGCTGATGCTCACCGGTCTGGTCACGCCGGCCGAGGGCATCTCCGGCTTCAGCAGCCCGGCGACCATCACGGTGCTGGCCATGTTTGTGCTCAGCGCCGGCTTGCAGAAGACCGGCATCGTCCGCTCGCTAGGCGAGCTGATCATCCGCTTTGCCGGCGGCAATCAGTACAAGGGGCTGGCCGCGATCATGCTGGTCGCCGGCGGGCTCTCGGCCTTCATCAACAATACCGCCGTGGTGGTGGTGCTCTTGCCCACGGTGATCATCTTGGCCCGGCGCACGGCGCTCTCTCCGGCCAAATTGCTCATTCCTCTCTCGTTCAGCAGTATGCTGGGCGGCCTGGGCACCCTGATCGGCACCTCGACCAATATCTTGGCCTCCGACGTCGCGAACAAGCTGGGCTACGGGCCGATTTCCATGTTCGAGTTCACCAAGCTGGGCGTGATAGTTTTCCTGGTCGGCGGAGTCTATCTCTTGCTCTTCAGTGGACGCCTCTTGCCGGAGCGCCGTGGGCCACGAGAGGAGAGGACCGAGAGCTACCATCTGCGGGATTATCTCACCGAGCTGGTGATCCTGCCCGACTCACCCTTGGTTGGGTCCACGGTGGCCCAGTGTCGGCTGCGGCAGCTCTCCGATGCTGACGTGCTGGAGATTATCCGCGCTGGGAGCAAGCTGGAACAGCCGTTCGCTGACGAAAGGCTGCAAGCGGGCGATGTGCTGATGGTTCGAGGCAAGGTTCAGACGCTGCTGCGGGTGCGCCGCAGTGCCGGGATCAAGATCCTGCCGGAGGTGCAACTACGCGACTCCGATCTGGTGGCCGACCGGATGGGCCTGCTGGAGGTGCTCATCTCGCCGACCTCGCATCTGATCGGGCGTACCCTGGAGGAGATCCGCTTTCGCAACCGCTACAACGCCACGGTGCTGGCCATCCAGCGCCACGGCGAGGCGATTCGCGAGCAACTGAGCAAGAACCGGTTGGCCGTAGGTGATGCGCTCCTGATCCAAGGCCCAAGCGCCGTGCTGGAGATGATCCAGGCCAGCCCCAACTTCATCATCGTCGGTGAGGTGCCCCATGAGACGCTCCGCCGGGAGAAGACACCCATCGCGCTGGGGATTATCATCGGAGTGGTCCTGCTGGCTGCCCTGAACGTCCTGCCCATCCTGGTGACCGCCTTGGCCGGAGCGGTGCTGATGGTGCTGACCGGCTGTCTGGAGATGAGCGAGTTTTACGAGGCGGTGCGCTGGGATGTCATCTTTCTACTAGCCGGCATTATTCCTTTGGGGCTGGCGTTGGAGAATACCGGGGCGGCCGCGTCGATCGCTCAGTACGCCGTGGGACTCTCCGGTGTGCTGCCCCCGTTGCTGATTTTGGGGCTCTTCTACGTGCTCTCCATGCTCCTGACGGAGATGATCTCCAACAACGCCACCGTCGTCCTGCTCATCCCGATTGCCACCGCCGCGGCGACCGATCTGGGGCTGAACCCCCAAGCCTTCATCATGACGGTGATGTTTGCCGCCTCGATGAGCTTTCTCACCCCCATCGGCTATCAGGCGAACACGCTGGTCTACAGCGCGGGCGGCTACAAGTTTACCGATTTCTTCAAGGTAGGAGCGCCGATCAGCCTGATCTTGATCCCGATCACGGTCTATCTTATCTCGGTTTTCTGGCCGCTCTAGACCAACTTGTCAGAAGGCCGCTTTGCAGATTTCCTTGTGTTGAGGTATCATGGCAAAGATATGCATAGTGGCTGAGCTTCACTATTGCAAGGGGGAAATCATGGATACAGATGTGATGAACGGAGTCGATGTCGAGCAACTTGTTGGCACCATTGAGGCGATAAAGGACAAACCGGAGCTTGCCAGGTTCAACTTCAGGGCCAAGACGACTTGGATCAATGGTGGGCACTCGCGGACGACGATCCAAAGCTTCTACGGTGCAGGTCAGGAGGATACTTCTCGCAGCGAACCATTCGTTTTGGAGGGAGATGAGCCACCAGTCCTGCTCGGTGCGAACAAGGGCCCCAATGCCGTTGAGATGGTTCTGGCAGCCTTGGCCTCATGTCTGACCGTCGGTATGGTGTACAACGCCGCGGCCCGTGGATTGAAGATCGAGCGGCTTGAGTTCGAGCTTGATGGTGACGTTGATCTACACAGGTTTTTGGGTCTTTCCGACACCGTGCGAGCCGGTTATCAGAACATTCGGCTTACCTGTTCTCTGCAAAGCGACGCGTCTGACAGCGAGCTCTCAGAGCTCCTCGAACATGTCAAGAATACCTCCCCCGTGCTAGACATCATAAGCAACCCCGTCAATGTGGAAGTGCAGCTGAAGCACCTCTGAGGAGAAAGACTCTATCAAGCATGTGCTATCGCCCTGCAGGCGGGCTGGCTGAGGGGAGGAGAGAGCGAAAGACTCAATCTTGACCTGCTGATCTGGCGTTCGCGACAGCTTCCAGTCCAGAGTGGAAAGCCAACTCTAACTCCTCAAGCACATGTTCATCATGCGCCAGGGAGATGGCCTGGTGTGACAGAGGATTTGAGCCAACCAGTATTCCACAGTTGGCAAGCGCAGCTACAAAGGTAGCATACAGGCGCGCGTCAGTGGTAGCCGCAGAGCGGTAGTCGCGGATGGAGACAGCGGTAAAGTACCACTGTAGATGGCCACCACCACCACAGAGCTGGGCCCCAATTCCTAGGGGTTCCGCTGCTTCGGCAAACGCGCGCCGTAAGCGCTCGGTGCGTACCGCTAGAGTCCGTTGCAAGGAACCATCGGCCAAGAGAGGCAAGGTAGCTGATGCGGCCGCCACCGATACCGCATGACCGTTAAATGTACCCACGAAGGCTGGTCCATTACCAGGTTCAGTCAGCCGCATGAGCTCTTCGCACCCGGCTAGAGCTGCTATGGGATAGCCGTTTGCCAGAGCTTTCCCGTATGTAGCCAGATCAGGTACGACGTCGTAGTATTCTTGTGCACCGCCTGGCGCGAGGCGAAAACCGGTGAGGAGCTCGTCGAAGATCAGCACGATGCCATGTTTTGTACAGATCTGTCGCAGGGCGCGCAAGTACTCACCCGTTGCAGGTATGTAGCCAATGTCAATCAACACCGGTTCTACGATCACAGCCGCTAGCTCATGCGCGTGTTCTTCAATCAGTGCACGCGTCCGAGCGATATCGTTGAAAGGCAGCACCAGAACGCTGTTCACCGCATCCGGATGCAGTCCTGCCGAACCAGCCAGCGAAATGGGTGCGTCCAGGGAGCCAAGGCAGTTCACATCTGGCCAGGCGCTTACGAATACCTCATCTGACCAACCGTGATACGACCCCTCCGCTTTCGCCACGCCCACTCGGCCTGTCGCATAACGTGCGACGTGCAAGGCGTGCATCATAGCCTCTGTACCTGTATTGCTAAAGCGCACCAGGTCCATCGTCCGTACGATGCGCAAGAACTGCTCGGCCACCTCTACCGCACCCTCCCATTCAACCCCAATGGTGAGGCCAGTATCAAGCACTCGCGCCACGGCATCTTGGACGCGCGAGTCACCGTGCCCCAAAATGACAGCACCGTTGCCCATGATAAGGTCGAGATAACGGTTGCCGTCCACATCCCAAACCTCCGCGCCGCGGGCCCGCCGGAAGTAGTAAGGATAAGGTTTGCGCGCGCGTGTGTTCGAATTGACACCGGCGGGTATCACCTGATAGGCGCGTTTATGAAGCTCCGCCGATTTCTCTGTGTTAAAGGGCATCTCTGCTGAGAACCTCCTCGAGAAGTTTTAATGAGCGTGGTGAGTGCTGCTCACGATATAGGAGATCGAAAAACGACCTCCGCCGCTGTGCAGGAACGTTGTGGTACGCGCGGCCGACGATGCGCTCTCCCCAGGCGTAGGCGAAGATGAAGGGGCGACGTAACCGGTAACTCAAGAAACTCAGGCGTTGTTCCACCCACGACGGGTCAGCGGCCGACTCGTCCTGCAGATGGACACGCGCCAGGTGGGCAGGCTGACTCGCAGCCAGACGCAAGGCAGCGTGGCAGGTTGCCATCGCACGCACGCGCGATATAGCCGAAGCTAGCTTATCATCGTTATCTATGTCCCAACAGAAGGAGAGTCCGTTGTCACCAATACCCTCAAAAATAGGACTCGTAGGTGTATCTGTCACAACGAGTAGCGCATCCTCACCTGCTTCTCTGGAGGCGACCGCCGCTTCACGCACCGCAATGTGGGTCAGGTGACCAGGATACGCCTCGTGCGCTACGAGGTGGCGTAGTGCAGGCAACGTATAGGGTTGGTCCAGGTTGACGTACATCCGGCAACCTTCATAGTCACAGTAAGCGCTGTAGGGTACACCATGTACGGCAACGGGATGGATTGTCCTCCGCGTTGGTATGCGGAAGAGTCGCTCTTCAACGCGCTCGCGGGCGTCTGCCAGCAGGCGGTTCAAGGTCGCGACTACGTCCTCACGCGGCACATGCCGCTCGGTCTCCCAGGATCTGAGCGCTTTTGCCAGTGGACCATCGTAGCCGGCCTCATGTAAACGCACGCGCAGCTCGGTGCGCACAGCTTCCCACTCAGATTCGGCAAAGGGCAGACGTTCAAGGCCCAGGAGTCGTGAGCCCAAACGCGCAAAAGCCTTCCCCTCTAGGTGATGTCCCCCACTTTGCTGCCAGGCGATGAATTCCAAAATCGATGTCGCTAAGTCCTCATAGTAGGCACAGCGCACCTTGTCCACAAGTGCACCCGCAGCACTCCTCAGATCGCCCCAATGGCGGTCGGCTTCGCTCCAATCCTCATATGCTACGGGTTTCACCTGCGAGAGATTGATGGCCACAAGCCCCTCACTGGCCAGGCTGTCATCCTTGCCCCCAACCGACGGACTTGCCCCTTTCAGTGGAACCTCAGCGACCGTTCCCTCACGGTGGCGCAGCGCGCGCCGGTACAGCCCGTCGACGCCCAGAATCGCCGAGGTGACCTCAACGCTGTATTCCCACAGACGAGCGTTCATGCTCATGATGTCTCCATGCTGCTTATCTGCCTTCGCCGCTCTCTAGGTTACCAATCATGTATCCGTAGTCTCCTGGCCCAACCACGTCCGTAGTCAGATGAGAGAGGATCATGATCCCGCGCCCAAGGGGGTTCCGGACTACCTCTAACTCTTCGAACGTATATGGGCTTAACACTCGGCCAAGGATCTCCCCACCGGCAACCTCTTGCCCTAGCGAAGGTGCTGCTGTCTCCAAGAGCCCACCCATGTGCGGGCGTACTGTAACAATCTCATTGATGACCACTTGCTCCGGTATCTCGAGCGGAACTCCCTCGACTACATTTAAAGCCCTTAAGATGTTCATAATACCCTCCACACCGCGCGCCACATACGGCCTCTGATCTACCTGACCTCCACCAAGCTCGACGACGACGGTGGGAGTCCCACGTTCCGCGGTGATAGTGGTCGCAGTGCCGCGAAACATAGTTCCGCTCAACCCCTGATGGGGGCGGTAGAGGACCCGAGAACCGAAGCTTCGGGAGAGGTTTTCCGCGTTCAGAATATAGACATAGTCCACCGTTTGGCAGGCACCACCGGAGTGGAGGTCAATCAGGATGTCAACCTTGGTAAGGAAGGCCTCCGTGATCACAGTGGCCAACTGCTCGGTGAGCCAACCTTCCCTGTTCCCCGGGAAGACGCGATTCAGGTTGAGGGCGTCGAGTGGCGTGCTGCGCTTCATCGCTTCGAAGCCAAGCGGATTGGCCACCGGTAGGAGCAGTAACCGGCCGCGAAATGCCCTGTTAGCAAGTCGACGCGCCAACTGCAAGACAATGCGAGTACCAGTAGGTTCGTCACCATGGATAGCCGCGCAGATGCCCACTGTAGGCCCGTCTCCGTGTGTCCCTCCTAACTCGTGGAGGTAAACGGCTAACTCACCACCGTTCGCCAGGGTAGTCAAAGAAATGCGCCGTACATTCATCGATGTCCTCCTTTAGAAATGAGCTTCTCTGCCCTATGCTATGCCTTCCAATAGCAACCTAACGTGAGATCCCTCGAGGGTCGAGGAGGTCGCGTAACCCGTCACCAAACAGATTAAAGCCCAATACCGTAATCATTATGGCCAAACCAGGGAAGATCGATAAGTACGGGTCAACGCGCAAATAGCGCATCCCATACGCTAGTGTCCACCCCCAACTGGGCGCAGGAGGCTGCACGCCGAAACCCAAGAAACTTAGGGCCGATTCCGCAACAATTGCCGTGCCCAGTCCTAGGGTCGCCAGTACGATCACCGGTCCCAAGCTATTGGGCAGAAGATGATGGGAAAGGATACGCCAACTCGAAGCTCCGATCGCGCGCGCCGCCTCCACGTAATCTCGTTCACGCTCAGCCAGGGCGATGGATCGCACGACACGCACATACTGCGTCCAGAATACGGCGATCAACGCGATCGTGACATTCACCGGTCCTGAACCGAGGACAGCTACCAAAGTGAGTGCCAAGATGATCACTGGAAATCCTAGAAACACATCGACGACGCGCATAAAAAGAAGGTCGAGCCAACCGCCGAAGTAAGCCACGGAAAGACCGATCAACGTGCCTAAAGTGGCCGAAACACCGACTGAAGACAGAGCGATTAGCAGAGACAGGCGCGATCCAAAAGCAATTCGTGTCCAGAGGTCGCGACCGAAGTTGTCCGTTCCCATCCAGTGCTCAGAGTCAGGTGGAGCCAAACGGTGAGCCATATTCATTTCATTCAGCGGAAAACTCACCAACCAGGAGGCAAACACAGCCACGAACAGGATAGCAAAGATGATGAGAGCACCTAGCACTAGAGAGCGGTTCCGCAGTACTCTATGCATGTTCTACCTCATTATTAATCAAACCGGATGCGTGGATCAATTAGGGCGTAAAGGAGATCCACTGCCAGGTTCACTAGCGAAAAGAGAAGGGCAATGACCAGCACCGTACCTTGCAGGAGCGGGTAGTCGCGCTGAGAAATCGCCCCTACGGCCAACCGACCTACACCCGGCCAGCTGAATATGGTTTCTGTCAACACCGCCCCACCCAAAAGGGTGCCGAACTGCAGACCTATCACGCTGATGATCGGCAGAAACGCATTTCGTAGGGTGTGGTGGTAAACCACTTTCCAACCTGTTAATCCCTTGGCTAATGCTGTTCGTATGTAATCCTCGTGTAGCACGTCGAGCATCGAGGAACGTGTAATGCGGCTGATAAACGCGGCTCCGTTCAGTCCTAAGGCAAAAGCTGGCATCGCTAAGTGACGTAAACTGTCAACCAGCACTTGAGGATGTCCCGAAAGTGCCGCTGCAATCGCCTGCAGAAGTGGCGCACCGCGACCGAAGGCAGGCAACCAGCCCAGCAGCACGGCGAACCAGAACATCAGGAGAATACCGAGCCAAAAGACTGGCATAGAAACCCCAAGCTGAGCGAAGACCATGTTCGCCATGTCGATGACGGACCCCTGTCGCACTGCGGCCACAATACCCAGGGGCAATCCAATGACAATGGCCAGGAAGAGTGCTGTGACTGTCAGCTCTACCGTAGCAGATAGGTGAACGAGCACGATCTGGCTGACCGGATCATGTTGAAAGATCGACCTCCCAAGGTCTCCCACCGCCAGATGAGCGATGTAGATTCCCAGTTGCACGATGAGCGGCCGATCGAGCCCCAAAGCATGATGCATCTGCGCTATCGCCTGTGGCGTGGCATCCTGACCTAGAAGCACAACAGCCGGGTCTCCAGGTATAAGACGCATAAGCCCAAAGAGGATGACCACGATGCCAAGCATCATGGGAATCAGTAAGAGAACACGACGAATCACATAAGAGAGCATGTTAACTCCCTTGACAAAACATGGACATCCAGATTTGGGGGCGCAATCCAACTGCGCCCCCAAATCTGATCTCGACTAGAGGGGTCACTGGCGTTATGGGCCACCCAGTGAAGCGTGCACCAAACTGCGAAGCATGCCGAGCGAGTTGGGCACAAAGCCCTTGAGGGCCGTAGTGTAAATGACCTGATAGCCCTGGTAAGTGAGGATATAATACGGCACTTCCTCCGCGATGATCTTAGCCGCTTCCCGGTACGCCTTTGCACGTTCGTCCTGGCTCGACGCGGTCCGGCCCTTGTCAAGTAGTTGATCCACTTGCGGATTACTGTAGCCGCCCCAGTTGAATCCGCCGCCGGTATGTAACTGATTGTACATGGCACGGTCGGGATCAACCAGGTTGAGCCAACCTAACAGAGCAATCTGATACTTGCCATCCTGCACATTCGCGATGAAGGAGGGCCAGTCAGAGATGTTGACCGTGGAGTCAATGCCGTTTTGTTTGAAGATATTTTGCAGGTACTCCACGACCTGTATACGGTTTGGGTCCTCGCTATGGGTGCTGAGGACGATGGAGAGTTTCTTCCCATTCTTGTCGAGGATGCCATCGCCGTTCGTGTCTTTCCAACCCTCTTGAGCCAGCAACGCCTTCGCCCGCTGTGGATCGTAAGACGGTTGCTTAATCGTATCCGTGTAGGCCCAAGAACCTGGCAACAGGATGGACGTAGCTGCTTTATCGATGCCTTGGTAGATCTGATCGACAATCGTCTTTTGATCAACCAGCATAGCGAGCGCTTGACGTACTTTGACGTCGCTCAGTATCGGGTCTTTCGTATTGAAGTTTAGGTATGTGTAGCCGGTCCCTGTCATCTGCACGGTGGTAAAGCGCTTATCTTTTGCCAAGCGCTTTACGTCCTGCGGCGAAAGCGGGGACTGAATCAGATCGAGGTCGCCCGCCTCGAGCGCCTGAGCACGCGCGGTGTTATCCGGCACCACATCCACCTCGATCTTCTTGATGAACTGGGGCTCGCCTCCCCAGAAGTCAGGATTGGCCTCCAATACGATCTTGCTGGCTTTGTCCCACCTGACAAGCTTGAACGGTCCGCTACCAATGGGGTGAGAACCGAAATTCTGCCCCTCCTTCTCTGCAACGTGCTTGGGCACGATGCCTAGATCCAAGTAACTGAGTAGCGGTGCATACGGCTGCTTTAATGTGAACTTAACCGTGTGTGCGTCTATCGCTTCGACCTTTTCGATGGGGGTGTACAGCCCACGATGTGGTGCTCCGAAGTTCGGGTCCAGCATCGTCTGGAAGGTGTATACCACGTCTTCCGCCGTAACCGGTGTGCCATCCTGGAATTTTACCCCACTGCGTAGCTGAAAGATCCATGTTTTCGGGTCTGGATTTTTCCAGCTAACAGCCAAGTCAGGCTGGGGTTGAAGTTTAGCATCGAGCTGCACCAGACCATCGTAAATCAGGTTCGTAACACGGTAAGCGGTAGTGTCCTGCTCCAAGCGTGGGTCAAGCGTACCAGCGTCCACGTCCGTGCCGACGCGCAGAACGCTCACCTCAGCCTGCTGAGCCTGGGCAGGTGTAACCCAATCGCCAGCTGTTAGGCCTGCTATGAACGCAATCAATCCCAACACCGCAACTAGCTTGACTAACCTTTTCACGCTATACCTCCTTTAGGATACTTTAAGATGCTCCCGACTTATATCGCTTATCACCCTCCTGACAGATCACCTCCTTCCTATTCTAGCTCGCCAGCTACACCGATAACCGATAGAAGTGTTCTGGTTAAGTATAACACTTGCAAGGTATTTTGTCAAGTAGGTGTCTCTTTCCCCTCTTACAAAGCCAATATTCCAGCATCAGTTATGGCTACTCTAACACCGTCTGCTCTATAGGAGTGGCGGAGACAAGTGGAGCTGGCACCCAAAACTTGAAAACCCAATAGGCTTAGTGTTATAATTGAGTGTAATGTTGAGGCGTTACAGTCTAGATAAGTGCGCAGGATGATTGGACACGGTGGGGGCAACCCCGAAAAGTGCAACTATGAGTTCCCCTTTAAGATTAAGCATGACCGTTGATCACGATAGCAATACCCCACCCAGTCTACAAATAAAGGCTCAGATCGAGTACAGCATAGCCTGCAGTGAGCTTCAACCGGGAACGCAGTTACCCTCGGTACGTGAGCTCGCTACTCAGTTGGGGGTCGCACCGGTAACCGTCTTCCAAGCGTATCAACGGCTAAAGGAAGAGAGACTTATTGCATCCCAATCTGGACGAGGTACCTTCGTAGTACGAAAACCAGGTATTTACATTGAACCGAAACAGATACAGCACTTCGAAGTCTTAATAGATACTCTTATCATGGAAGCTCAGAGCCTAGGGTTCAATATCTTGCAACTTCAGGAGCAAATTGCCACTCACTGGAGGGTGTCCTTGCAAGAGAATCATAAGCTCAAGGTGGCCGTCATAGGGATATTCCAAGAGCCCACCCGTTCCTACGCCAATGATCTAAACCGGATGATTGGTAACCTGGCTGAGTTAGGGGTATTTACCATTGACGACATCGAGCAAGATCCTGCAGAGCGCAACAGGTTGCAATCATTTGACCTGCTCGTTACCTTCCCACATTACGTACTCAAGCTCAAGCAGCTGGTAGGTGCCCAAGTCCCGGTGACCGATCTCCACTTCATCCCGAGCGAACACACACGTACCTCACTGGCTAAGTTGGTCTCCCAAACGCGCTTGCTCGGTGTTGCAATCTTCCCGGAATTCCTGACTCTACTCAAGTTAGGCATCGAACGCTTCGCTCCCCACGTCCGTCATACTCGCTACGCCGTGCTTGGTGATCCGAAGGTCAAAGAGCTGGTCCGGCAGTGTCAAGTAGTGGTCTATGCGACAGGGGCAGAAAGTGTGCGAAAGTTATTGGGGGGGGAAGTGCAGCAAAGCTTTGAGTATCGGCATGTTCCGGATTCTGCGTTCGTAGAAGAGTATCTGCTGCCGCTCATCCGCTCCATATCCATGCGAACGGGTTGAAGAGTCTCATTATAGGGTGAACCTAAGACTTCTAGTGGGCCGTGAGGGGATCGAACCCACGACACCCCGCTTAAAAGGCGGGTGCTCTACCACTGAGCTAACGGCCCAGGCCTAATTATAGCACAACCCCGGCCGGCAAGACAAAGAGCTGGATAGACAGGCCCTCTTTGCCAAGTGGTCGCCGCTTGGCGTATACTGGCCGCGAATGCCTTCATCATAAAGGAGAGGTGTCAGTATGGCTAAGCGATTCGAGTCGGCAGAACTGGTCTACGACTGGAACACCCAAGACCCGCTGCCGAGACCGGCACAGGTTGAAGTGAGCGATGAGACCCTCCGCGACGGCTTGCAATCTCCCTCCATCAGTGACCCGCCCATCGAGATTAAATTGCAGGCTTTGCATCACATGGCCGAGTTGGGCATCAGCGCCGCCAACATCGGCATGCCCTGCACGGGAGCGCGCCCCAAGCAGGACGCCCTGCGCCTGGCCCAGGAGATCGTCAAAGCTAAGCTGCCCCTGCGCCCCAACTGCGCCGCACGCACCGTGGTCAGCGATGTGCAGGCCATCGTAGACATCTCCCAGGCGAGCGGCTTGGCCATCGAAGCCTCCACCTTCATCGGCTCCAGCCCCATCCGCCGCCTGACCGAAGGTTGGGATTTCGAGACCATGCTGCGCCATACCGAAGAGACGATCTCCTTCGCGGTGAATCACCAATTGCCGGTCATGTATGTCACCGAGGACACCACCCGCGCCCAGCCGGAGACGCTGCGCCGCCTCTATCAGGTAGCTTTGGACAACGGCGCCTATCGGCTCTGCATAGCTGACACGGTAGGACACATCACCCCTCATGGCGTGCGCCAGCTAGTCGGCTTCTTTCGGGAGGAGATCGTCAGGGACAGGAGCGACCTCCGGCTCGATTGGCATGGGCATAACGATCGCGGCCTGGCCTTGGCCAATGGCTTGGCCGCCCTGGAGGCTGGGGTGGACTGCGTCCACGGCACAATCCTGGGCATCGGTGAGCGGGTGGGCAACACCTCCTTGGACCAACTGTTGGTCAACCTGAAGCTCTTGGGCTGGATAGAGTCGGAGCTGAGCTCGCTCAAGACCTATTGCCGGTTGGTCTCTGAATACTGCAACGGCCCCTTGCCCTTTAACTACCCGGTGATGGGGCAGGACGCCTTTCGCACTTCCACCGGGGTGCACGCTGCGGCCATCATCAAGGCCAAAGCGCTGGGCCAAGCCTATCTGGCCGATCGGGTCTATTCCGGGGTGCCGGCCGAGCTGGTAGGGCGGCGCCAACGGATCGAGATCGGACCGATGAGCGGTCGCTCCAATGTAATCTACTGGCTGGAAAGCCGCGCCATCCCGGCTGAGCCGGGGCTGGTCGAGCGGCTCTTTGACCGTGCCAAGCGCGCTAGAGCGGTGCTGAGCGAGGCGGAGATCGAGGAGCTGATCGCCGAGTATCGGCGCGCGACAGGTGACTAATCATTTTGGCTAAGGAGGAGTACTGATGGGACGAGACGCGGTTATTATCGGCGGGGTGCGCAGCCCCTTCGGCAAGTTCATGGGTTCGCTGGCCTCGGTCTCCGCAATTCAACTGGGAGCCCAGGTGGCTCGCGGAGCCCTGCAACGGGTGGACGTTGACCCGCAAGAGATCGACGCGGTCGTCTTCGGTAATGTGATTCAAAGCTCGCCGGATGCGATCTATCTGGCCCGCCACGTGGGGCTTTACGCCGGGATGCGCATCGAGGTGCCGGCGCTGACGGTCAACCGGCTCTGCGGCTCCGGTCTGGAGGCGATCGTGCAGGCGGCTCGGCTGGTGCAGGCCGGCGAGGCCGAGCTGGTCCTGGCCGGCGGAGCTGAGAACATGAGCCAGGCACCCTACGTGCTGCGCGGGGCGCGCCGCGGCCTGCGTCTGGGCACCACTCAGTTGGAAGATTATCTCTGGGAGGCGCTCAACGACCCTTATGCCGACTGCACCATGGCCGGTACGGCCAGCAACATCGCCAATAAGTACGGTGTCTCACGCGAAGAGCAGGACGAATTCGCCCTGCGCAGCCATCAGCGGGCCCTGCGGGCGATCGAGAGCGGCCGCTTCAAAGAGGAGATCCTGCCCATCCAGATCGAGCGCAAGGGGCGCACGATCAGTGTGGACACCGATGAGCATCCGCGTAAGGATACCACAGCGGAGTCGCTGGCCCAGTTGCCGCTGGCACCCTTCCCCGGCAATACCTGCGTGACGGCGGGCAACGCCAGCGGGATCAACGACGGGGCGGGCGCCCTGCTGGTAGCCAGCGCCGAAAAGGCCGAACAGTTAGGCGTCCGACCGCTGGGCCGGCTGGTCAGTTGGGCGGCTGCCGGGGTTGATCCCAAGTATATGGGGCTGGGTCCAGTACCCTCCTCGCGGCAGGCGCTGGAGCGCGCCGGCTTGAGCCTCTCAGATATGGACCTGATCGAGATCAACGAGGCTTTCGCCGGTCAGTATCTGGGCGTGGAGCGCGAGCTGGGGCTGGAGCGTGACAAGGTCAATGTCAACGGTGGGGCGATCGCCTTGGGCCATCCGCTGGGGGCCTCCGGCGCCCGCCTGGCGCTCACCTTGCTCTTGCAGCTCAGGCAGGAGGGCAAGCAGTTTGGCCTGGCCTCCCTCTGCATCGGAGGAGGACAGGGAATCGCGGCGATCTTCGAGTCCTGGGCATGAGTTGGACCCTGCTGGGGCTGGTCGTCCTGCTAGTAGCCAGTTGGTGGGTGGGCTGGCGCGTCTACCTGCGCCTCTGGGGTTACCAGCGCGGTCACTACCGGCGTTGCGAGCATTGTGGCCAGCCCTATAAAGATCAGCCGACCTACTGCCCGCACTGCGGCGAGGTGGTGGCCCACTGGTCCAACCGACGCTGAGGTCTGGGAAAGCTGGGGGAACAAAAGGAGGCCCGGTGGATATTGAGGGGCTGAGACAAATCTTTCGCTTTGAGGTCTCCCGTTACGCCTATACCGATGAGGAGCGCAAGCTCAAGCTGAGAAAGGCCTATCGTCAGATCGAGGCCACCTTGAGGGAGACGGTGCGTCAGTTGCAGTTGAGCGGTGGGGGAGGCTACATTCCCTATGGGCCGTTGGCCGAAGTGTTGGCCCAGAGTGCCCGGCAACTGGCCGGCGAGCTCGACCGTTATCGCTCGGCACTTTCACCGGAGATGGTCCGTGCTTTGGCCAAGCTCAGCGCACAGTTGAGCCAAGCGCAGCAGCAGGTATCGGCCCACAGTGACTCGCTGGCCGAGCAGTTGCCACAATGGGCCGAGGAGCTGGAGGGCCTAAAGCGCGCGCTGGGGGAGATACATCGCCTCTAGCCAAGGCCCAGAGGGGGTGGAGACGAGCGGATTCGAACCGCCGACCTCTGCGTTGCGAACGCAGCGCTCTCCCAACTGAGCTACGTCCCCAATGGAGCGCCTGATTATAACCGGGCCGCTCGCCGCAAGCAAAGGGATAGCCGGTAGACTTGGGCACACCAACTTCAGGGTTTTGACTTCTAGACTCAATGGATGTATTATCGGGTTGTACTGAGTTGAGTCAAGCGCAATAGGTGGAGGAATTATCCATCTAGCACAGTGAAGATAGGGCTTAGATGGGAATGCGTCTATATAACATGCAGAATGGTTGTTTAGGTGGAAAGATTCCCGTCTAAGATAGCAGAGCGAAGGTTGGACGGAAGGGAGTCCACCTGGTTGTAGCAAAGCAATAAATAGCAAGGAGGAAATGTATGGGTTTTAACGAGGAAATAACAGCTATTGCAGATAAAATCCCTCAGATGATTGACAGGCTTGAAACCGAAGAAGCAACAAAAAATGCTTTAATCATGCCGTTCATTCAAGTACTTGGATATGACGTCTTTAATCCACGAGAGGTCGTCCCAGAGTTTGTAGCCGATGTTGGCACCAAAAAAGGTGAAAAGGTTGATTACGCGATAATGCAAAATGGGGAGATAATAATATTAATTGAGTGCAAACAGGCTAATTCCAATCTTAATGATGCAAATATTAGTCAGCTTTACAGGTACTTCACTGTAACGAAAGCAAGAATCGCTATTTTAACAAATGGTGTAAATTATAGATTTTTCTCTGACCTTGAAGAACCAAACAAGATGGATCAGCGACCATTTCTTGAGCTTGATATGAATAATATCAGAGAGAATTTGCTTGATGAGATTAAAAAATTAGCAAAAGAGAAATTTGACATCGATAGAATGTTAAGCATAGCACATGAATTAAAATATACGTCAGGAATTAAGAAAATCATGACATCGCAGTTTGATAGTCCTGATGAAGATTTTGTAAAATATTTCTTTAATGCCGCAAACCCAGGTGCGAGATTCGTCGCCTCAGCAAGAGAGCAATTTGTAGATTATGTAAAGAAAGCTTTCCAACAATTTATCAATGAGAGCGTTAGTGATCGTCTTCGATCTGCACTGCGAAAAGAAGACGAAAAAAGCGAACAAAAAGAAGTTGATAATGAGGTTGATATGAAGGGAAACCTTAGGAAAGTTGGCATCGTAACAACGAGTGAAGAGATTGAAGGATATTATATAGTAAGGGCAATAATGAGTAAGGAAATCTCTCCAAACAGAATCGTTTATCGTGACACTAAATCGTATTTTGGTATTCTTTTAGATGATAATAATCGCAAACCTATTTGTAGGCTACATTTCAATACGCTACAAAAATACATTGGCATCTTCGACAATGACAAAACCGAGACAAGATATCTTCTTAACGAAATAATCGATATCTACAAATTCTCTGATGAACTTATCAAAGTTGCTGATTTTTATCAATAAACACAATTTGCCTAACGATGATATCAAGCCGACAGCGTTGGCAGTGGACGTAAGCTATTCACGAGGGGTATTGGCCTAACAAGGCGCTAGCACCTACCACGCTACTGCGCACGCTGAAATCAAGGTTGATTGGACGTTTGCAAGTTGGCTCTTTGTCACAGTACACCCTGAAAGGGTCACCCACCAACTAAGATTAAACCATTGCAATAGGGGTGATCTTCCGTGCCTCACGAGATTCATCAAGTTGTTGCATTCGAGAAGGTAGCACCCTATATGTTGTCTGTTACCTTCGAGGACGACAACTCTCAGGTCATCGATTTCCGTCCCGTGCTGAGGGGCGAACTCTACGGCCCACTGCGAGATAATTCCTTCTTTGACCAAGTACGAGTGGACCCGGAAGTCCACACACTCGTGTGGCCAAATGGTGCGGACTTCGATCCGGCGATGCTTTACCATTGGTCTGAGCTTGGTTCCCAGCTTGAAGCTCTTGCAGAGAGCTGGCCCACTACAGTGGAGCAGGCCACCAACACGCTGTAAGAGTTGCACGGCAGGTGAGCTAGGGCGTTAGGTCCCAAGAGCCTCTGAATTCTTGACGGGCGGATAGGTATGACGTATAGTCATACTAAGAGGTGAGGCAATGTCAAAGTCCAAGGTAGCCATATCACTAGATGAGACAACGCTAGGCCAGTTAGATCGACTTGTTGAGGAGTCCATTTTCCCAAGTCGGAGTCGCGCCATTGAAATCGCCATCCAGGAGAAACTCGCTCGTCTGAATAGAGGCCGGTTAGCGCGAGAGTGCGCGAAGTTGGACCCCAAGTTGGAGAAGTCACTGGCTGAAGAGAGTCTCTTTGAGAATTTGTCGGAATGGCCCGAATACTAAGAGGTGACATCCGTTGGGCTGACCTTAGCCCCACGCGGGGAAAGGAGCAGGCGGGAAAACGTCCAGTTCTGATTCTTAGTCACGAAGTCTTTAATGCACGGTCCGGTACCGTGATAGCAGTGGTACTGACGAGTCAGACACAACGAGCAAGCTTCCCTCTTACCCTTGAGCTGGAGACTCCGAAGCTACCTAAGCGCTCATGGGTGAAAATCAGCCAAATTCGCACCCTGTCGGTAGAGCGAATCGGGCGCAGACTCGGGTGTGTCAAACCTGAACAACTGACTCGGATAATAGATGGACTGCTCGAGATCATTGGAACCTAACCAGGCGCTGCATCTGACAGCCATTCCATTGCGCTCCATAGCGGCAGGTGAGCTTTGTCGTTGGGCCGAATAAAGAGGACTGATATGAATACAGTTGAATGCGTCGGTTGCGG
>ENA-ORDP01000055-ORDP01000055.1-marine-sediment-metagenome-genome-assembly--contig:-NODE-55-length-64007-cov-3.809013_pt1 | contig 64007 bp, 55 predicted proteins | sample MGYA00248627_ERZ508539 | MGnify/ENA primary metagenome ERZ508539 (study PRJEB26208, sample SAMN05571518) | marine sediment metagenome | biome: deep sea; feature: Hydrothermal vent; material...
GCTTGCGGCTATTTTGTCTCGCAGTCTCGCCTGACGACTTTTCGCTCGATTTCGCCACGAAAGCGCTTTTTAGAGGCTCCCATAATTTCCCGGAGATTTTGTTTGTCAGGAGAATCCTCATCGCCATTTAAATACTTGATAAAGTAAAAAATAGAATGATACTATCCCGAAAGGGTTATTTAAAACCCGAAAGGGTTATTTAAAATATTTGGGGTTACTCCTGTTTTTACTTTTAACTGTAGCTGGTTTTAGCAGGCGCAGTTAACGCTCATTCCGGTGGTCGAGGTTTTTATAGAAATCTGCGTTTGGGGGAACGGACGCTATGGGTGGAATCTTGCGGCGCGCTCTGGCGTTGTGCTCTATCAGAAGTAACGTGGCGATATCTGTCGGTAGCAAAGCGCTCAGGCTCGTCAATGTTAAGCGCAATTTTTCCGGGTTCGAGCTCGACGCCTCTTTTTCCTACAAATCAATCTCCGGATCCAGTATTGATCCTGGAAATATTCCGGCGATCATTTCCGATTCGGGGATGGCCGGAAACGGGTTCGTCAAAGCTAATGTAATCGACCTTGCCTGTGGGCCTGTTTTGTTCAATAAAATTGTCGATATCCCAAAGATGCGAAAACGGGAGGCTATTACCGCTTTAAAATTCATCGAACGGGACGCGGCGCCTTTTTCTCTTACTGAAGCTGGAGCGGACATATGGATTTTGGGCGAAGGAGGAGCTCCGGGCAAAATACGAGTAATGTTATCCGCGCTTTCGAAAAATGAAATCCTTAAACGCAAAGACAGGTTACGAAACTCAGGTTTAAACTTTTGCGGTGTCTCGACCGTTACGGCCGGTTTAAGCGCCCTTATACGCCACAGCAGGCGTATAGACACGCGATCCACCGTTCTGTTCGTGAACATAGGAGACGATTACACAGGAATTTATATCCTGAAAGATGGCGTTCCGGTTTTTACAAGAGAAACACAGATAGGCGCAGGCCATTTCCCGCAAGCGATCACCCACAACTCCCGCCGTGGGCCCAACGGCCCGATTGAACTCGAAGAAGCCCAATCCATTCTGGTAAATTACGGCCTGCCACTATCAGAATCGTGGGCTTGCCCCCGGCTCGACGCGCGAAAGATGAAAGAGTATGTCTCTCAACCGTCGCATCGGCTCGAATCTGAAATATCGCGCTCCATCGAGTTTTACCGCAATACGCGCAATGCCAGCGCTATAGATCAGGCCTTGCTTATCGGCGAAGGCGCTTTGCTGAAAAATATGGATGGTTTCGTGTCTGAAGCGGCGGGTGTTGATTTTATCGTTTACGATCCGTTTGACGACTTTATCAAAATCAAAACCGGCGATCAAACCATCTCTTCCGTTTCGCATTGCGGACCGGCCCTGGCCTCTTTGGCTGGACTGGCTATTGACAGGGGACGGACTCTCAACGTCGCCAACCTGAAAAATCGACGCAGGGCGGCCTTGCTTATACGAAGGCATCCTGCGCTCACCGGATTAACGGCTCTGATTCTTATGATGACCATAGCATTTTCGATATGGTCAATCATGATTTCAAAGATCGATGAACGGATATACCTTCTCTCACAGAAGGTTTCTTCACTTAAAAGGAAATCTTTTTTATACGAAAATCTTTTATCCAGGCTTGCGGTGGCCGAAAACCGCAATCGTGGTTTAAAAGATACGATCAACAGCTATCCACAACTGTCGGGAGTTGGTCACGACTGGAATTTGATTTTTAGCGATATAGCCTCCAGCATGCCGGCCAATAGCGCGCTGACAAAATGCTCTATAGATTTCAGCGACGACGCGCCCATCTCCGGCCTGAAGAAAAGAAAAGGCCCAGGGGGAAATCGGGTCAGGCTCGAAGGAATAATAGTGGGCGCCAATCCAGACCGGATAGCCGAACTCACCCAGATATACTACAGGCTTTCATCCTCGTCTCTTTTCAATTCCATCTCAATAGGCAAGACGGTCAGGACGACTGATAAAAACACCGATACGGAAATGCTAAACTTCGAAATATGGGCCGGCCTGCCGTCAGGATCGTCAAAACTCGCATCTCCCTCGCCTTCCATTGGACAGCAGGGATCATGAACGCCATAGGCCGCATTTTCCCAGGGCTTACTTTCCGGGAAAAGCTGTTTGTCGCATTGGCCGCAGCGACGGTTTTGTTTACGCTGGGGCGGCAATTAGTCTTTGAGCCTTTATACGGGAAATATTCAAGCAAACGGATCCTGTTAAAAGAGCTTATCGCTCAAAAGGCGCTGTTAACGTCCCGCTTAAAAGAAATTGACGCTTTACAGACCAGATTGAACAATGAAAATGAAAAAAGCGATTCTTTTAAAAAAGAGATAGCTACCTTGAGTGGCTCTGTGATGCAAAACGGTCAGCTTAAAGCTGTGCTCGATCTTTTAGGGGAGATGGCCAGAGAAGAGAAGATGAGCCTGCTGGATATGTCGGTCAATCTTGAGCATGTAGCTGGCGATTTACCTGCGCCAAACGGCCATGGCCGCAAAGAGGCCTCACCTGTTTTATTCCATAAATATCTTGTTACCCTGTTGCTGGAAACCAGTTACAAGTCTTTTTCCCGGTTCATGCAGAGGCTTTCGACTCTTGCGCTTGGCATGTCGATATCCAGAATAGACCTTTCGTCCGATCCAATGGCCAATAGCCATGGATTAACAGCCAGGCTCAACCTGGAGCTATACAGCTCATTATGATATATGGGCGCCTCAGGCCAATATATCCAGCGCTGGCCGCGCTTGTAATTTTATTTCTGCCCGGCGTGAGCTCCCACGCTTTTCATGATAATGAACGCGATCCTTTCAGGTTCGGCTCCGCTCGCTCTCCGCAACCTGCGTATGAGCCTGAAGAAGGTTACGAGGGGGCCGTTTTGCAGATGATCCTTATAACTGATCGACACCGGATCGCCATATTCAACGGGCGTAAATATACAGAAGGCGCCTCTATAGGCGAATATACAATAACGACGATTGAACTCGACAAAGTGACTATAGAAAACGGAGAAGACAAAATAGTAATTAACCCATATAGCCGGTAGACCCAGATGAAATATTTTTTTTGGCCTGCTTTATTTCTGGTAGCCACGGTTTTATCGTGCGCCACTGATAAAGCTAGATATGAATATCGGGAGGCTGACTACTCACCGCCAGATGTAAGCGACGCCAAATACGGGCCCATCCCTGAAGAATTCAATATCAACCGGGGCCCGGACAGAAAAACCATCGCATTCGATAAGAAGCTGAGCGCCCGTAACACGCCGGCTGAAATCACCATTAATATATCCGATCTTGAGCAAGCCTACGGACGGAGCATGATGGTTTCCATGAACTTGACAGGCGTGACAGTTGACACCGCCATACGGACGCTTGGTGAGGCGGCCGGTTTTAACTTCGCGATCCACCACGATATTAAAGGCGTCCAGGCGTCACAACTTGTTATCGAGCAGGCGCCCTGGCTCTCCGCTCTGGAGGCGATCGTCAGATCCAACGGCCTGGCGGCCACCATAAATGGCGCCGATATTTTTTCAGGGAACCGGAAAGCCCGGCATATAACTAGAGAAGATATAATTTTCATAAGCGCGTATGAATACCTGAGCGCCGAAAGGGAGCGAATTAACGATGAGGCGGAAGCTTCAGAGCGAAAAGCGAGCCGCGAGCGGAAAACGGAGGAGGAGTTGGCCATAACAAAACGGATCAGCGATTTAAACAGCGCCCTGACAAGAAGTTACCGGTTTAAATACGCGGATCCATCCGAGGCTTTAAACTTTCTTCGGACGCTTTATACCGGCAGATCACAACAAACCGGACGCGCCGGCTCGAACATTACCTCCGCCACCGGCGCTTTTTCCAACAATGCCCCGACACCCCCCCAGGTCACGCCCGCAAACGGCGGAAACGGGATAGTATTCGCTCTTTTCAAAGCGGAAAACCTGATAACCGTTACCGCTCCATCCAGGTTGATGGCCCGGATTATGAACTCCATAAAAGAAATCGACGTTGCGCCTAAACAGGTTTTCATAGAAGCGAGGATTGTCGAAATTCAGAGAAACGTCATTCAGGAGCTTGGGGTTCAATGGGGCGGATACAAGTATACCGCTACAGGCCGGAATTTCCCGAATACAATAGGAATAAGCGGCGGTAGCGCGGATCAGGGTGGGTTCGCCTCCAACATCGTCTCTCTTCCTCCGCAAAGCGCGGTCGATCCGGTCACAGACAGCCTGTTGGGAAGCGCGCCGGGTGGGGTCATCGGATTTACTTTAGGAGGAGTGACCGGCACGTCTTTGCTACACGCGAGGCTTTTCGCCCTGGAGCGCGACGGATCGAGCCGCACCCTTTCCAATCCGAAAATTCTCGTCCTCAACGGAGATGTGGCGACGATAAAATCGGGAAGGGAAATCCCCTATCAATCAAGCTCCGCGAACACAGGAGTTAATGTTTTGTTCAGGGAGGCTGTCATCTCGCTGGCCGTGAAACCGAATATTATGAGAAACAACAAAATCAGAATGAAAATAAAGGCGAGAAAAAACGAGGTGGATCCGGCCCTTAGCGTTCAGGGGACTCCGTCGATCAAGAAAAAAGAGATTTCCACAAGCGTTGTCGTCGGGAACGGAGGCTCGGCTGTCCTCGGTGGAATGTTTGAGAGTGAAGACAGCGATTTTAAGGATCGCGTGCCCTGGTTTTACAAAATACCGTTGGTCGGCGCTCTTTTCAGGAGCAAAAGAAAAGTAGATAACCGGTTGGAGCTTTTGGTCTTTATCACACCCACCATAATCGATCAGGAAAGCGTCCAATGAGACTGTCAATGTTCCCGGTTTCGGCGCTTATCGTTGTATCTGTTTTTTATTTTCCCGCCCATTCTTCAGAAATCAGAGCGCAAAAGTCTGAAATGGCGGGAGAGATTCCAGGTGGCGCCGGACATGCCAGGCAATTATCGTTCGGGAGCGTGACGCCGATTGATATTAATCCTGACCTGATAGCGAGAGGCGACAGACTTGATTTATATAAGATAGCGGACGATAGCCTAAATTTTGCCACTAGAAAGCCTGCCTTAAAGCGCGTCGGAAGCCTGTTTGTCTTGTCCGGCTCCGGCTCTGCGCCTATCGGCAAAGTCATAAAATTGTCGGAGGAGATAGGTGGAAAAGCTTACGTGGCTTTCACTCTACCGGCAAGCCGTCAGCTGAATAAATATTTGCCTTTCCTTAAAAGTATGGCCGATATATTTCCTGCGAAACCTGAAACCGGGCCGGTAAAAATTGCGGTTATCGACGCCATCAATCCTTTTGGCGACAGAACCGAGCTGACGGACGCTTTATTTGAAGACGCAATCCTCAGGATTTGTGAGCGGCCCCAGTTTTTATGCGTGAATCGTAGCGATGTCGCCGGAGTTTTAAGAAAGCGCCGGATAACCACATCCCGAAATATCGATTCCGCAATAGAGCGCGAGCTTTTGTCGAAACTGGGTGTTGAAGTGATTGTGACAGGCAATGTTACGCGGCGTGGAAAAACGATCAGTTTTCTCCTTCGGGCGCGGTCTACCAGAGACGACGCCCAGCCGCGCCAGGTGTGGCGCCTGTTCAGGTTGCCTGAAAGCGCGACGGGCGTGTTGTCCAAGCCTTCAACGATCACTTATCGTGGTTTGGCAAATGAGCGTGGCCGGCTGAAAATAAGATTGCTCGATGTAGAGTCCGCCGATGGATTAAAGGTTGAACACTTTTTTTACAAAACTCTTTCAGATCATTTCGCCGCCAACAGGATTGACGTAAAAAACGTCCGGCCCGTAGATTTTTTCATAAAATTGAACGGCGCCGTTTACCATCATGACGGCGACGGCCTGTTCTATCGGGGCTCCGTAACGGCGGGGAAGATTAAAATCACCGCAGGTTATTATCCTGAGATAACGATAGACGGCGAGACGAAAATATTACGCGAATCGCCCGTTCAAAAAACATTCACGATATATGTGGGCAAAGGCGATAATTTTCATCTGGATATAATCGGAACAGTGGAAAAAGGGTTTGCGATAATCGCTGGTGACTCATACCTGAGCAAAAAGGATATCTCGACGAATTGAAAAAATCTTTTTAGTGATTGCCGGGGATTTTAGCGATTGCCGGGAAAAAAGAAATTAACTGCGGCGACCCTGTTATTTTGGCAGGCCTTTATCAACAATCTCTCTGAAATCTTTCCCTGTCTTGAAAAATGGAACTTTCTTGGCCGGCACATGCACCTTCTCGCCCGTCTTCGGGTTTCGCCCTTCTTTTTCAGCGCGGTGGCGCACCCTGAAAGAGCCGAATCCCCGGATTTCCACTTTATCGCCTCTTGCGAGAGCTTCGATAATACTGCCTGTGAAGATATTGATAATGTCTTCTGCCTGCTGCTTCTTGACGTTAATTTTTTCGCCAAGCTTTTCAGCCATCTCAGATTTAGTCATAAATCTCCCTCACAAGACTTATTCCGAAGAAGTTAGTTTGGATACTATTTAAACCTACAATGGAGTACAGGCTTAACTCTAACAAAAACATAGATATCAGTCAATTCAAATAAATACAACCCCCATCCTGGCCCATCCGGGCCCATCCGGCCATTTCAGTCCGAATTTCGAATGTACCCGCAAGAGAAAAAGCTCAATTGAGTTTCTCCTCAAAGTTCTCTTCAAAATGAGTATCAACGTAATTGTCTATCATCTCATTAAGCCGATCCTGAAAGTAATCTATATCGGCGATATCGGTAAGGTTATCGAGAAAGTGCCGCGTAAGGGAGTGGACCATAGCCTCAACTTCCTCCAGACAGGCTTCTTCATCGCTTAAAATCCCGTTTAATTTGCTAATGACTCTGCTAATCTTATCTTGATCCATTTAATTTCCCGCTTTTGTTTTCTATCTGAAAGTAATACCCATTATATAAATAATCGCTTATCAATCAACGCTTTTTTTAAAAATTATTTTTCCTCGGCGAAAATCGCCTCCAGAGCTTCTGGTTTTAATATCACAATCCTCTTGCCTGCCGCCTCGATTATCCCCTTCTCACGCATTTTTTTGAGGCTCCGCTCCACTACCTCGAACGAAGTCCCTATTATTTCAGCCAGATCCTGCCTGGTCAACGGCAAGATAAGCTCCAGGCCATCGCCGAGCTCCTCGCCGATCTCTAAGCTCAATTTCGTAAGAAACCTGGCCAGCCTTTTTTCCACCGATTGAACCGCAAGAGAGCCCATGTTATCGACAAACTCCCTCAATCTCAAACCCAGCCCGACAATCATTTGTATCAAAGAGTCTGGATTTTTCTTGAGAAAATCTATAAAAGGGGCGGCTGGAATCGATACGGCGGCAGTATCCTCCAATGCGATTGCGGAGGCCGGATAAGGCAGTTTATCTATGACGGCGATTTCGGCCACGGTGGCTCCTTCCCCAAAAATACCCATTATCGCGTTTTTACCACTCTGGAACTCTTTGACCACCTTGACCCGCCCTGAGGCGATTACAAACATCCTTTCGGCTTTATCCCCCTCCTGGAACAATCGCTCACCTCTTTTATATGATTTCCATGAGATCTTTTTCTCTAAACAGGCCATGTCCTCTTTTGCCGCAGTAGAAAAAAGCCCGGCTTTTTGAAGAGTGTCAATCATTGCTTTTTTCATAGCCTCTATAGCCAGTACAGGCTTAACCCGTGTTTGCCAAGATCATTCCGCCCGAAGGAGAGACCAGACAATTTCATTAAATATGATTTTGGTCATAGCGTACTTTTGCAGGACGAGTTATTGATTAACTTGTAAAACATAAAAGCGTATTATCTTAATTATCGCAAGAAAGAGCAAAGGTAAAAATGGATAAGTATACAAAACTGTTTATAAAGGCTTCCGTCCTGTATCTTGGCCTCGGAGTTTTGTTCGGCTTATATATGGCCGCAACACAGGTCGTCTGGGACGAGGCCAGGTTCATCCATGTTCATATAATGCTTCTCGGTTTTTTGGCGATGATGATCTATGGAGTGGCGTATCATATCCTGCCCCGGTTTAACGCCGTCCCCCTGCTATACCCGTCATGGGTGCCGATTCATTTCTGGCTGGCCAACATCGGGCTTTGGGGCATGTGCGTATCATACGCTTTTGGAGGCCCCTATTCCAAGGGGCCTGTACAGGTTTTGTTCGGTATTTTCGGTACGGTTGAAGCGGCGGCGATTTTTATATTTATAATAAATATTCTCAGTGTGCTTAAATCCACGCCCGCCACGCCCGCTGTGGAGGCTCCTGCGCCTTCAAAACCGGCGGTGGAGGATCAGGCTTCCTCAAAAGAGCCCGATGTCAAAATCGCGCCTTCCATGAAATTTTCTGAAATTCTTGATAAATATCCGCATCTCGAAGAAGCGTTGGCCGAGGAAGGTTTTGGCGCCCTTGTCTCTGCGGAGGCGATCAGCTCTGTTGGTCGAATGGTTTCTCTTGAAATGGCCGCCAAAAAAGCGGATAAAGACCTTTACTCGCTCATAGCCAGGTTGGAAGGCTCCAGCCTGGTTAAAACTACAGATGATAACGACTCCGGCGATAAGGCGGGATCATCGCAAAAAAGGCCTGCCGAGGCAGGCTCCGCTGTTTCTGGTATCGACCGGGGCGAGTTGGCCACCGCCAAAACCCTTATTGGTCCATTGCTCAAGACATACCCGGAAACCACGTCTGTTTTCGAAACTCACTACGGCGCCGCATGCTTCACTTGCCCTGGTCAACAGACTGAAACTATTGAGCAAACGGCCCTTATGCATGATATGCCGCCACAAAAAATACTTGACGAAATCAACGCGATCATTAAAACTGTAGCGTAAGGTAATTACGTACAGCACACACCACCACGTTATTAGGGTTTTTTACCCGCTCGCAAGCCAGAGCGATATAAGGAATATCCTGAGATTCGGGATAAATGACCATCAGGCCGTCAAATATCGGGCGGCACACGATTATCGTTATTTAAGTACAGGGGTGATATGCCAGAGGCAAAAAATTTTATAGAGCCGGTTTGGGAAAATGTCACCGCCCCCTGCGGCGGCGTTGGCGGATGCCCCGCTCACACCAATATAGCCGGCTCTTTGCACGCTCTTTCGCTCAACGATGTAAACCAGGCATGGAAAATCATGATGGAGACCCATCCTCTGCGCTCGGTTTTGGGCAGGGTCTGTTACGGCTTTTGCGAGAAGCCTTGCAACCGGGGCGATTTCGACTCCCCGGTCTCTATTCAGGTGTTAGAGGCGGTAATCGGCGACTATGGCTTCGATCCTGATTATGAGCCGGAAAAGGCCGAGCCGAACGGCAAAAAGATTCTGATAGTGGGATCCGGCCCCTGCGGCCTGACCGCAGGATGGTATCTTACACTGGCCGGATTCGAGACAGTAATTTACGAAGCCTCCGAAAGGCCCGGCGGAATGCTCCGCTACGGCATCCCATCGTACCGCCTGGAAAAAGATATCCTCGACCGCGAGATCGGCCTGATTGAAAAAATAGGCGTCAAAATCGAGTTAAACAAAAAAGTAAATACGTCAGACATTGTCAGATCGCTCGATGGCGGAGAGTTCGACGCCGTTGTCGTCGCAAGCGGCGCGGGAAACATACGGTACGCAGGATTCGAAGGCGAGAAAAAAGGGATTAACGGTCTCGATTTTCTCCGGCGGATCAATACAGGAGAATATAAAGAAGGTCATCTCACCGGCAAAAAAGTTATTGTCATCGGAGGCGGCAACGCGGCCATGGACGCCTCCCGATCCGCTGTCCGCCTCGGCGCGGAATCAGTCAGAACCGTTTACAGGAGGACGGAGGAGATGATGCCGGCGCACGCCAACGAGGTACAGCAGGCAAAAGAGGAAGGCGTTATATTCGAGTTTCTCTCTTCCCCTGAAATTTTCGACGGCGCGCACTTGACGGCTCGCAAGATGAGGCTTGGCGAGCTGGACGACACCGGCAGGCGGAAGCCGGAGCTTACAGATGAAAAAACCGAGTATTGCGCCGATGTTTTGATCGTGGCGATAGGCCAGGAGCCAAGCGAATGGGATTTCCCGAAACGATCGAATATATTTACCGGTGGCGACGCCAGAAAAGATTCGGAGGGAACAGTGATCCACTCCATCGCTTCAGGCAAAAGATCGGCGGACGAAGTGAGTCGGCTCCTGACCGGGATACAGCTTTTCGAGCCGCCGGGCGATGAAGTGACATACGACAAAATGAATGTGGATCGCTACTTCACTCGCAAGATGCGCCTGAAAACCTTTAAAACGCCATCGGCGAAAAGGCGCCTTTCGTTCGAGCCGGTTGAAAGCGCCGTCAGCCTCGAAGAGGGGGTTGTGGAGGCGGACAGGTGCTTTAGATGCGGTACATGTATAGGGGGCCTCAACTCTATCTGCGACTGGTGCTTTCGAGCCTGTGGAGAAAAAGACGGAATCGTAAAAGTGATGGCCGGGTGGAATCCCCAGGGCCCGTTTTATAACAAAAAAGAGGGGTGCGACGCGTGCGGCAGATGCTGGGAGGATTGCCCACGCTATGTAGTTCGCCCGGCTGTAGTGGGAGAAGAGAAATGAAATTCACCGGCGAGAATGCAAGCTGGCCTATCGTTGAAAGCATTGACGATTCTGAAGGCTTGTCCAGAGAGGACTGCGGAGCCAATGCGGTGTCGCCGGGAGCCTGCGGGCTTTACGCGGCCATAGGCGAGGTCAACCTCAGGGCGGCGTTCGAAGCGGCGATTACAATGCAAGAGCGCGGCACGTTCGGGGCCGGCGTTTTGCTAAGGGGCATATATCCGTACAGAAAAGATTACTACGCTTTTCATGTAATGTATCGAAACCGCCAGGTGGCCAAAGAGCTTGAGCCGATGTTCACGGAAGGAGAGCTTGGCATGCGCCAGTTTGGCGATATGGAGCCGCTGGTGACGCCGGAGGCGTACAGAAAATATTATCTGCCCGAAATGCGGCGGTATTTTCTGGGCCCGCCAACTGCAGATGAAATGCTTCGCGAAAAGCATACAAGTGTGGAAGATGTGTATGTGCGAAGGCTCGTCGAGGAGTTTAACCGGCGCTACATGGGAGACGCCCGTATTTTCTCATCGGGAAAAAACATCGGGAATTTCGTCACCGCTCTGGAGCTTGCCAACACCATAGAGACTTTCGATCTTTACCAGTTTGAAAACAAGCCGATGTCGGCCATCATGATACATATGCGCTGGCCGACAAACATCGTGTCTTCAGGCGTCTGGTGGGGCGCGCACCCGATCAGTTTTTTAAATTCCGCCATAATTCACAATGGAGACCTCTCATCGTCAGCCTCGAACAAGCAGGCGCTCGAAGCGGCCTTTGTCGAAAGGATGGTTGGAACCGATTCTGAGGCGATACTTCTGGAAGTCGATAACCTGATTACAAAGAAAAAGATGAGCCACCAGATGGTGGAATGGGTGATGTGCCAGAAATTTCCCGCAGAGCTCAATGTTATGACCGAAACGGAGCGCAAGGAATATCTCGATTTGTTAAACGATCCTGTCCTCGCCAGGTTCAAGATGAGCGGCCCCTCATCCTTTGTCGCCATCATCGGCTCCAAAGTAATCGCCGGAAGGGACAGGGACGGACTTCGCCAGTTGTGGATGGGAAGATCCGAGGACGGCAAGACTGTAATATGGGGCTCAGAGGAAAAAGTCATCTATCAGAGCGCATGGATTACGGAGAAAAAATTTAAGGCTACAAACTGCGAGCCGGGCCGTCTCGTGGCTTTCGAGATCGGGGACGAAGGAGCCATAAGCGAGGCGTTCGGAGAAACCTTGACGCCAGCCAGCGGGACAATGCCGGTATAGCCATATTATGAACAGAGCAGAGCAGATGGAGATAGTTGATCGTAAAATAGTTTACGACCGTCCGCCGAAAATCGGCATCGGCCGAATGGGTGGGCCTTATAAAGTCACTGTGGACCCGGATAAGTGCGTCTGGTGTTATACCTGCGTCTTCGAATGCACCCACAATATTACTATGCCCAAACGCCCTTTTGGCGTGTTCGAAGATGTGGACGTGTATTACGATGAAAAAAAACGCCGTCTGCCAGATACAGCAAGACAAGGGGCTTACTTAAAACAGGAGCTGAGAATTCTCGACCAGGACTGCTGTAACTGTAAGCGATGCGTGGCGATGTGCCCCACCGACGCTATCATCGTGGACACCAATCCGAACTACAAGGTGATAGGAACGCCCGATCATGGAGCCACCACCATTTTCCAGAACCTGCAACGCTCGGAGGGGAGGCTGATGACAAGCTCCATGATGGAGTATGACCAGCAACCAGATTATGAGGATTTCCATATCGACGCCTCTATAATACTCAACCCCCAGCGCGACAACAGGAACGAGTTTGCGGGCCAGCTTGGCAATTGTTATCTGGGCAAACGCTCTGGAAGAAGAATAAAAGTGAGCACTCCGGTTTTCGACGCTCATATGAGTTATGGGTCCAACAGCCACGAAGCCTATCTTGCCAGACTGATGGCCTCTATCGAGCTCAACAGGCCGTTTTTTGTGGGCGAAGGGTATCTCCATCCCGATTTCGCGTCGTCGTTCAAACATTGCATACTCCAGTTCGGCACCGGCGGATTCGGCCCCTGGGTCGATCTGGACCAGTTTATGGGTGTATCTATTAAATATGGGCAAGACGCCAAAAAAGGAAAAGGTGGGAAACTCCCCGCTCCGAAAAACGACTGGGAAATAGCCCTTATAAGGTGTATTGAGCCATATCGTGACGTAAACTCACCTAACCCCCAGCATCTGCAATACTCGATAGAAGAGCTCAGAATGCGTATTGCGAGCCTTCGCGCCGCATTGGGCCCCAACAAGCTGGTGGGAGCCGACATATACGGCACTATCTGGAACGTAGACCATATCGTCGTCGCGCTGGCCAGAGCCGGATTCGATTATATAACCCTCAGGGGCGGCGGCGGCGGCACGGGAGCCGCTTCTATATCCGATCTTCAAAACAGAGGCCTCAACGCCCTGTACATCGGTAAAATAGCCCACGACGCCCTGGTGCGTGAAGGCTTGCGCGAATCTGTGTCACTGATAGGAGAAGGCGCGTTTTTAAATCCGAAAATGGCTCTTTTGGGCCTTATGGTCGGCTTTGATTTCATAGGAACGGGGACGAGGCACCTGATACCGGTCGGATGCACGATGTGCCGCCGGTGTCACACTGGTCAGTGCGCATGGGGCATTACCGCCAGGCCTTACGGCCACAGAATCGACCCTGAGGAGGGTTATAGACGGATAGTTGACATGATGGTGTCGTGGAAGCGCGGCATGGAGGGGCTTTCGGCGGGGCTGGGGTTCACCACCCATGAAGACGTTGTCGGCTCACGCAGGTTCCGGTATCACGGCAAGAATCCGCTCTTGTTTGAAACTTTCGGCAAACAACCATTTTGATGATTCCTGATTATGCTTGAAACCGCTAAAAAAGAGATGGAAAACGATCCGGTCTTCGATAGCTCTACGCCGCTGGATGATGTTAAAGATTTGCTGAACAATTCGAAAAGCTTGACAATCGATTGCGGTGTGACGAAGATGACCGGCCCGCGCCTCAACGACTTGATGAAAACGGCCCGCGCCGGGGGCGTTGATGATTTTACGCTTCTGAACGTTTGCGGCCAGAACCTCATCGGCACCGGTGTCTCCGGCCCGGCCAAAATTGATGTTCACGGGCTCATGGGCAACCATTCCGCGGCTTTCATAGACAAGATCGAACTAAACACATACCCCACATTTTTCCCTAATCAGGTCTGGTGCCCCGGTGACGCGCAGGTGGCCATCGCAAACACATCCAACCCAACAGACCTGAATATCGGAGGGTCGGTGGACGACCTTTTCGCCAGCTACTGCCCTTCCGGAACATTCCGGGTCGCAGGACAGGGCGGTAACAGGTGCGGGCTTAGAACCGGCGCGGGAATTCCACACGTATGGAGAGAAATAGATTATTCAGAGTTTGAAAACATGACCGGGGATCAGATAAAAGAAGATCTCCTCTACAAATATCAGCTCCGCAAGGCCAAGTTAAACTCTCTTGGTTTCCAGAAATTCCTTCTCGAATTCAAGAAAAAAATAGAAGATCGCAAGCCGCCCGTAATTGTGTTTGGGCGGCGTGTGAGGGATTACTTCATGGAATACGCCCAGGGCACAATAGGAGTTATCCTCAATATTTACGACGCTCCTTCTCCGGTTGGATACTACATCTGCTCCGGGATGACTGCGGGCAGAGCTTTTATAAGGGGGGATGTCAGCCACGACCGGCTGGGCTCCAATGTAAAATTCAGCTCCATGACCGATGAAAACCGGGAGTTTCTCGACAAACAGATACGGGATTTCTACGAAACATTCGATAAACGCCTGACCGACTCATACCAGGAAAAACTGGACGGCTTTGTGAAACAGCTGGACAAAAATCGGGACGGGACGCTGGATCAGTTCGTAAAAATAGTTCCTATCGACAGTAAATAGCGGCTCCTGCTTCGCGCAAATCACGCTCTGAGACTTTCAGCTCGCCATATCGGCTATATCGGAGAAGTTGGTTATACGGTTACGCCCCATCTTTTTCGAAACGTAAAGAGCCCTGTCCGCGTACTCTATCAAGTTAACAGGCGTCAAGGTGTCTTCAGGATACGTCGCAAGGCCCATGCTGACCGTCAGCTTGCCGCCGGGCTGTTTTTCTTCTCCCTGAATAGCCGTCTCATACACTTCTTTTAGTATCCGCTCAGATACGTCGCGCGCCTGCTTGAGGTTGGCCTGAGTGAATATTATAGCGAACTCCTCCCCACCGTACCTGGCGACAATATCGGTGTCTCTGGCGGAAAGCCTTAAAAGATTGGCAAGTGTCGTGAGCACATGATTACCACGCTGATGACCGAAAGTGTCGTTGTAATTTTTAAAATAATCAACATCTATCATGCAAAGCGTGGTCGAGTAGTTATATCGCTCCGCTCTTCTGATCTCCTTTTCCAGAGTTCGGACAAAATATCTATGGTTATAAAGCTTTGTCAGTCCGTCCGTGACCGCCATGAATTCGGCTTTTTCCAGCAAGATAGCCTTGTCGATGGCCGCGGCCGCCTGAAGCGCCAGAAGGCTAAGTATGTTTTTCTCACGGTCGGAAAACTCGCGTGGACTAAAATCATCTACATACAGAATGCCGACTATCTTCCCTGAAACTTTAAGGGGAGTCGCAATCAACGACCGCACGCCTATCCTCTCTAGCCGGCTGGTGTCGAAAGCTTTCTCATTTTTGAGGTCTGTGATAACCGTCGGATGGCTGTTCGACAGGATATGGCCGGTCAGACCGCCAGGCCTCAACTCCCACTCATAATTCTCCGGCATGCCGACTTTGCTAAGCCCTACAGAAGCCTTGATCTGCATTATGCCTTTTTCTTCATCGTAAAGAGCCAGCGTGCCGGCGCTCATCCCGGTGATGCTCAGGGCGGATTCCATAATGAGGTCAAGAGTCTGCTTTGTGTTGGCGGCCGAAGCCAGCATCACTCCGGCGCTATAGAGAACCTCCTGCTCGGCCAGATTTTTGGCCATCTCCCGCTCCATTTTTTTCTGCTCGTCCAGAAGACGCCACAGCAACATGGCGCCCAGCGGGCTCAACAACTGCGATTTTGTCTTTTCTCCTTCCCGCAGATAGTCTTCAACTGCGGGATTACCGGTAACGTCAACCAGCATTTCTATCTCGTCATTCTCGACAAGCTTCCTGAAATCGTTGTAAAGAGCGATCCCCTGGCTCCACGCCTCCATGACGGCCCACCTGTTTTCAGAGCGGTACGCCAAACCTGCGATTCTGACTTCTGGATTATCTCTCAGTATCTCCAGCAAAAAGCTGGCGCCCTCTCCAGCCCCTATGACACCGACCAGAATTATTCTTCTATTGTTGTCCGCCAACGATGCGCCCCTTTGGAAAATATGTATTCCTGACAATATCACTCCAAAAATTGCGTTTTATGCTGTGGCATATCCTGCAACTTTTCGCTGAGGTGTATGGCTCTGCCTCATATTTTGAAGGAGTCGATTTTAAATGACCGGAAGGGTTAAAATTGCGGTGAACATGACAGCTTTGACAATACTCCGCAATCGTTTTAACCTCGTCAACTGCGTCTAGCTTACCCGCAAACGCTTTATCAACCGGCTTAGAAGCGCATGATTGCAAAAACAGAAAAACAAGAGCGAGACTCATGGCATACTTAAGTTTAATGTACAGCACCTGGTTTATATGAACTCCGATTTATAGATATTGCGACAATTATCGTTTTTCAATCTATGACACGATATGACAAAGGTCAAGAGGAAGTTATGAATCGTATTGATTTGAAACAGCTCACCAGCGGACAAACTCTGGATTTCATTAAAAAGGCTGGAGAAAAACCTTTCAGGGCCGGCCAGATAAGAAAATGGCTGTTTGAAAACGGCGTGAGTGATTTTAATAAAATGACCAACCTTTCTAAATCGTTAAGGTCGCGCCTTAATGAAATAGCGACGGTAACTGACCTAAAAGAGGAAATAAGCCTGGAATCAGAAGATGGAACTTTAAAATTCCTGTATCGGCTCGATGACGGCCTGTTTATCGAAAGCGTATTGATTCCCGACGGTAAGCGGATGACTCTTTGCGTCTCGACCCAGGTAGGATGCAAGCTCAATTGCAGGTTCTGCCTCACCGGGTTGGCTGGTTTTAAACGAGACCTTACCGCAGGAGAGATAGTGGATCAGGTGATCAAAGCGCGGGGAAAAGCTGATGGTGGCAGAGTTACCAACGTGGTTCTTATGGGCATGGGAGAGCCTCTGGACAATTTCAAAAACACGGTTCAGGCTTTAAAGATCATGACCGATCCAGATTTCAGGCTTGTCGGTGTCAGAAAAATCACTCTATCTACGGCTGGAGTGGCCCCAGGTATCGATCTTTTGGCGCAGGAATTTCCAAAAGTTAAACTGGCCGTATCTCTTAACACATGCGATGACGCCGTACGCGACGATATGATGCCCATCAACAGAAAATATCCGCTCAAAACGCTGGCCTCCTCCCTCGCCCGCTTCCCTTTGCCGAAAGGAAGAAGGATAACTATCGAGTATGTGATAATTTCAGGTATAAACGATTCAGACGAAGACGCGGAAAAGCTCAAGCGGTTCGCCTTCAAGTTTCCTTCAAAAATAAACCTGATACCTTACAACGAATGCCAGGAGATATCATACGCCAGGCCTTCGCGCAGGGCGGTCGAGCGATTCGCCGATATCTTGATATCTGGCGGTCATTCAGTTTTTATCAGGGAAAGCCGGGGCAGTGACATTATGGCCGCCTGCGGTCAGTTAAGAAAGACGGCAAAAACGTGACCCATTGTCCGAGGTAGAAAACCGCTACAAAACCCAGCTATAGTAATAAAGAAGACGGCCCAGCAACTGCGTCAACAATGGTCTTTCGACCGGCTCATTTCTATCCATTGTCCGGCATGTCTGCTCGTAGCGGGTGAATATTCGCGCCATTTTTTCGACTATTACAGGATCGCGGATAACGAGGTTCAACTCCAGGTTCCAGTAAAGGCTCATGGAATCGAGGTTGGCGGTGCCGACCGTAAGCCAGTGGTCATCTATAACCGCAAACTTCGAGTGGAGCATTGGGCCAATATGCCGTCTGATAGTCACACCGTTGTTTAGCAGACGTTTTAACGCAGGCCATGAGGCCAGATCCACCAGCTTTACATCGGAGCTATCCGGAACAATCACCCGGACATCCACGCCGCGTTTTGAGGCGTGAATCATCGCTTTTATCAGCTTTCTGCGAGGAATGAAATAGGCCTGGGCTATCCAGACTCTACTCCTCGACTTTTTTATGGCCGATATGTAAAGACGTTTAATCGGGTAGTTTTGATATTTCGGACGACCATCGCATACGTGTATCGCTCCTTTAGCCATCTCTTTAAAACGGGTTTTGGGTTTGACCGGTTTTTTTTCCCACACTTTCTGAAAAGACGAGATAAGATCGTTCACAGGAGCGCCGCGCCCTCTTATCATAATATCCTCCCAATCAAGGAACCTTTCCCCGATATTCATACCGCCGATGTAATAAGTTGACTTGTCGAGGATAATAAGCTTCCTATGGTTTCTGCGAAAAAGCCGGTGAACAGAAAAAGGCGCTCTTGTTTTGCGGGGATTAACCGGATGGTACTCTATTATCGAGACACCGGCGGATTCCATCTCATCGAAATATCTGGCCGAAGTAAAAAACGATCCGAAGGAATCGTACATCAGCTGTACAGCCACTTTTTTCCTGGCAAGCTTAATGAGAATCTGCTTGAGCTTATCGCCTATACCCCCCTCCTCGATGCAATACATCTGGATAAGAGCCGATTCTTCCACTTTACGCAAATCGTCGAATAGAGAAGAGTAAAACTCATCCGCCGTCGTAAGGATGGAAATATTCTCTTTTTGCATCCTAAGCGTCCTTGAATGCCGAAAAAAAGCCTGGCTTTAAAGCTGAAAACTCAAAACCAGGCTTTATCTTAACGCTAATTTAAACTGAAGGCGCCGAGGATTTTATCTCATCGGAAACAGAGGATTCATATTCCTTGAAATTATCGACAAATCTTTTGGCGAGCTCCGCCGCCTTTGCGTCATATGCGGCTTTGTCCGCCCAGGTGTTTTTGGGGATCAAGATTTTCGCTGGCGCGCCTGGCACGCTTTTGGGAACCTGAACTTTGAAAACGGGGTCAATAACTGTTTCAACGTTGTCGAGCTTGCCTTCAAGGGCCGCAGACAGCATAGCGCGGGTATAATCAATTTTCATACGGCTACCGACCCCGTAAGGGCCGCCGGTCCATCCTGTGTTTACAAGCCATGTATTCACATTGTGCTCAGCGATTTTCTTCCCAAGGAGGTCTGCGTAAACCGACGGGTGCAAAGCCATGAACGGCGCGCCGAAGCATGTTGAAAAGGTGGCTGAAGGCTCGGTTACGCCTCGTTCGGTGCCGGCCACTTTGGCAGTGTAGCCGGAAATAAAATGATACATCGCCTGGGCGGGAGTCAGCCTGGAAATGGGAGGTAACACACCGAATGCGTCGGCGGTGAGCATGAAAATATTTTTCGGATGCCCCCCCCTGCCGCTTAACTCGGCGTTGGGCACATGAACATCGGTGATTGGATACGCCGCCCTGGTGTTTTCTGTCAGCGTCCCATCATTCAGATCGACCCGTCTTTGACCTTCGTAATCCATCGCGACATTCTCAAGCACGGTCCCGAACCTTTCTGTGTTGGCGTATATCTCCGGCTCGGCTTCCCTGGACAGTTTGATTACCTTTGCGTAGCAACCCCCTTCAAAATTAAATACACCCGTATCGCTCCAGCCGTGCTCGTCATCGCCAATCAGCCTTCTGCTTGGATCGGCGGACAGTGTGGTTTTGCCGGTGCCGGAAAGACCGAAGAAAATAGCCACATCATCTGACGAGCCTATATTCGCCGAGCAATGCATCGACATGACTGATTGTTTCGGTAAAAGATAATTGAGACAGGAGAAAATCGATTTTTTAATTTCACCCGCATAGCTTGTCCCGCCTATTATAATCATGCGCCTCTTGAAATGAACGATAACAAAAGCTTCGGAGCGTGTCCCGTCCACATTGGGATCTGCGGAAAAACGGGGAGCGTTAATGACCGTAAAATCCTGAACATGATTTTTCAAGGTCTCCTGATCGATGATCCTGATGAACATGTTTCTTGCGAACATCGAATGCCAGGCGTCTTCTGTGATTACGCGAAGAGCGATCTGGTATTTTTTGTCGGCGCCCGCGTAACAGTCCTGGATAAACAGGTCTTTACCCTGCAAGTAAGCCTGAAGGCGCAGTAACAGCACGTCGAACTTCGCTTCATCTATCGGCCTGTTGATATCTCCCCACCATATGTCTTTTTCGCTCGATTCTTCACGGACTATGAATTTATCGTTCGGAGACCGGCCTGTATATTGCCCGGTGCGGACAACAAACGGGCCTCTGTGTGAAATTGAGCCTTCGCGGCGCCGGACCGCCTCTTCATACAGCGCAGGAATTGGAAGGTTTCTGTAAACAGTCGCAAAATTCTGAAAACCCATTTGCTCAAGGTTCTCAATCATTTTTAAATCAGCCTTTTTCATCTCGACGACCTCCAGATAGCGGACTTTTAACGGCGCGTGAAACAGTTGAACCCAGACCCGCTTGCGGCCAGCCAGGGACATAACGGCATTTTGCTCAAAGGCAGGCCACCTCCTGCCTTTCTCTGCAACACTATCACATCTTGTGTTCAAGAAAAATCCAAATCAGACATAAAATTCATAAATATTCATCCTTGTAGTTCCAAAGCCTGTTTGGTTATCATTAGCTCCGTTATTTGTTTGTGTGAATGATCTATCTTTATAGTTGAAAGGAACGAATATGGCGGTTTATATCGGCGCCGGACAGGTTAGAGTGGGAAATATAATAAAATATAACAATAACCTGTGGCGTGTCATGTCCACCGAATATGTCAAGCCTGGCAAAGGCGGGGCGTACGCGCAGATGAAACTGCGTAATATTATCCAGGGAAACCAGACAGAGGTAAGACTGCGCACAGAAGAGAAAGTGGAGCGGGCCTCGCTCGATCAGGTGGAGATGGAATATCTGTATGAAGACTCGGCCGGGCAATGCTTTATGAACACTGAAACTTATGAGCAGGTTTTTCTTTCAGGCGGGATTCTTGAGGGCGTCATGGAATACGTCATTGCTAATACAAAAATGAAAATCGAATATTATGAAGGCAAACCTATAGGTGTGGAACTGCCCAGGGTGGTCGAGCTTGAAGTCACCGAGACCGACCCGACCATGAAAACAGCCACTATCACAAGTTCGCCAAAGCCGGCCACGCTTGAAACCGGTAAAGTAATCGCGGTTCCACAATTTATAAACGTAGGGGACAAGATACGAGTCGATACCGCAGAGGGCAAGTACCTTGAGCGAGCCAAGTAAGGGAAGGCGCTCCGGCTTGACAGTTTTTTCCTGACTTTTACTGATACGGATCAATCTATACGAGCGTATATTAATCATTTTAGTTTCAAACCGATAAGCTGTAATATAATCAAGTGAGCCTCGAAATACTGCTTTCATGGCGAAAACGGGCGAAATCGTGGCGGACTGCGCAGTCAGGGGAAATATCCACAGGCGCAGTTTTTTCCCAGCTACGTAAAAAATCTGTTTTGCCTGACCGGCGAGGTATGGCGCGATTACAGTCGTTTGTAACAGAATTGAATTTTAAAAAGAGGCTCTCCAAATTAGGTCAGTCTCATAAAACCTGATGAAAACTCCGGAATATTTAGGCCGTTACAAGATCGGAAAAATGATCGGTCACGGCGGAATGGGTGTTATTTACAGCGCCAAAGACGATCTGATTGGCCGTGAAGTCGCCATAAAAATTATCGATATATCCGACAAGTCGCGTTCTGTGAACCTGGCCAAGGTTATTGAGCGCCAGTTCGAGCAGGAGATGCGTATTTCGGGCCAGCTTTCCAACCATAATGTGGTAACCATTTACGACGCCGGATCCGAAAGCTCTTTTCATTATCTTGTTATGGAGCTTTTAGACGGAACCACCATCGATAAAATGTTGCGTGACGACGAGCCCGGCCCTGAAATACGCCAAAAACTTGAGATACTGATACAGATCGGCCAGGCCTTGCACTACGCCCACCAGCGCGGGATCGTGCACCGCGACATCAAACCTTCCAACATTATGGCGCTTAACAACGGACAGGTGAAAATAATGGATTTCGGCGTCGCCTACGCCGTAGATAAATCTGATATCGAATTAAAAGAAGAGCAACTCAATATAGTGGGCGGAACTCCTTATTACATGTCACCTGAGCAGATCAACAGAAGCAAAGTCGACTCAAAATCGGATCTGTTTTCTCTTGGCGTGGTCGCATACGAGTTCCTTACCGGAAAGCGGCCTTTTACGGCTAAAAACAGAACATCTCTTTATGAAAAAATATTGCGCCAGGACCCAACGCCGATAAAGGAGCTGGTTTCCGATATCCCCGACAGTGTCGCCTCAATCATTACTGTATGCCTTAATAAAGACCCGGACTTGCGTCTGGCTTCGTGCCAGGCGTTCGCCGACCAGCTGGATGAAATCCTGAACGAGAGCTTCCTTGAATCGGAAGGCGAGGCCATCACCCAGGAGACAATAAACATCCTGAAAAGGTATAGAGAAAGTTTTGCTTTTTTCTATGACCTCAGCAACGCTCAAATTTATAAATTACTGCATGTGTGCCAGACTCATAATTACAAGGAAGGGGACGTTATATTCGAAGAGGGATCCGTCGCAAGAAACATGTATCTTATCATTTCCGGCAAGGTAAAAATATCCCGCAAACACGCCCAGAACGATTCTGTTGTAATACTCTTTCTAAAACAGGGGGATGTATTCGGCGAAATGGGTATCGTGGATGGCGGTCCGCGCTCCGCCTCTGTGATAGCGGAGACAGATTGCAAAGTTCTCTCCTTGCATCAGGTCTCTCTGCTCCGTTGCGACGAGGTGACCGCCGGAAAAATTTACAGAAACCTCGCCACCATACTTTCCACCAAGCTGAGGATCACGGCAGAGCGGTTCGATGACTTCTCGGAGCGCTCAAGCATTTAAGGAGCCTACAAAATCATATTTAAATAAGCCGCTATCATCGTATCGCCCCACAAGATAGATATCAGCGCGCCTGCTGAAAGAAATGGCCCGAACGGAATACGGTCTTTTCGTGATTTGCCGTAAAAGGCCATAGACATAATGCCAACAACCGCGCCCAGCAAAGAGCTGGTGAATATCGTAAGAAGAGCGAGCTTCCACCCTGTAAAAGCGCCTATGGCGGCCATAAGCTTTATGTCGCCTCCGCCCATTCCCCCTGGATAAATGATAGCCAACGAGAAAAATATTCCACCGCCCACCCCAAGGCCCAAAAGCGCGCCCTTTATCCCAAGCGGAGTCAAAAACGAAACAGCCAGGCCCAGCGCCGCAGCGCCAACAGTAAGCTCATCAGGGATTATCTGGAAATTGAGATCGATAAAAGTGACCGCTATAAGCGCCCAGGCCAGCAGGAGGTAAAAAAGAGCCGACAGCGTAACGCCGAAACGGGTAACGACGGCCAGTGTAAGAAGGCCTGTTACCAGCTCCACAAAAAAATAACGAAATGGAATTACCACTCCGCAATCTCTGCAAAGGCCGAATAAAAACAGCCAGCTTAAAAGCGGAATGTTATCTCTCGCCCGTACAGGCGCTCCGCAATCGGGGCAATGGGAGCCGGGGCTGACTATCGACTGGTTGTTGGGCAGGCGGTATATGACCACATTTAAAAAACTGCCGACGCATAAACCGAGAACAAATATGTAAACATGTAGCAGGAAGGACGGGTCACCCATACAACTTGCTCATTCCAGCCAAAACAGTAGCGAACTGATCCAGCGCGACCCTCCTGGCTATTTCCGGCGAGAAACCACGCCTCGTCAGGTGATCGTACAGTTTACGCTTTATCACTTTCTCGTCCATATCATTGTTAAGATAACGCGCCTTTTTTTCCGCCGCCTCCAGAGCCACGCTCATCTCGGCGTCATCGTCCGGGAACAGCTCCGACAAAGTTTCGTTTATCAAGGTTTCATCAAAACCTTTACGTTTGAGATCAGTTTTTATTCTTTGCGGCCCAAGCCGCATCCTTTTTATTCTGGCCTCAGCATAAGAGCGGCAGTAGATCGAATCGTTGAGATGGCCCGCCTCTAGCAGTATGGCGATTGTTTCATCTATTTTAAATTTTTCATAGCTCCGAAAGGCGAGCTTTTCCCTCATCTCGAAAACGGAATGAGGCCGCCCCGCCAAAAGCCTGTAAGCTTTATCAAGACACGACTGTGACTTTGTTTTAGGCGTGGTCAATATAGTTTAAGTAAAAGAGATAATTTTATTTGTTGTGTAAAGTTAATGTAGAAGATCACATTTCACTTCTACACTTCCTTATACCGAAAGCAACTTGTCATATGGTCGTTGACCATCCCCGCCGCCTGCATGAAGGCGTAACAGATTGTCGAGCCTACGAATTTAAAGCCGCGCTTTTTTAAGTCTTTGCTCATAGCGTCCGACTCTTTCGATGTGGCCGGTATCTGCTTTAATGTTTTAAAAGCGTTTTTCTTTGTTTTCCCGCCGACAAACCGCCATATATAACTGTCGAAATCGCCCTGCTCTTCTATAATTTTTATAAATGCCTGCGCGTTGGTGACAGCCGACTCGACTTTTAGCCGGTTACGGATTATTCCTGCGTCTTTGAGGAGGGAATTGACCTTTCGCTTATTGTACCGGGCGATTTTCCCGTAATCGAAATTGTCGAACGCCTTTCGGTAATTTTCCCGCTTTTTGAGGACGGTCAGCCAGCTGAGACCGGCCTGGGCTCCGTCGAGAATTATAAACTCGAACAGTTTAGCGTCATCGTGGACAGCAACGCCCCACTCTATATCGTGATATTCGATATAGAGCGGATGTCCCTCCGACCATGAGCACCGTTTCATTAAAAAATCACCGGGTATGCAAACCCGTCAGGAAACCTGCTTGGCGTCCGCCAGATTCGTAACGTTATCCGCTTTGGGCGCCGGAACCTCTATCTGCGCCAATCCAAGTTTTTCCCTGAGTTTATTCTCAAGCTCCCCGGCGGTCTCTGGATAATCGCGCATGAACTTTTTTGCGTTCTCTCTTCCCTGCCCGATCCGCTCCTCACCGTAGGAAAACCAGGCGCCCGCTTTGTTCACAAACCCGTGAGCCACGCCCAGATCGATAAGATCACCCTCTTTGGATATTCCTTCTCCAAAAACAATATCCACTTCGGCGTCCCGGAAAGGAGGAGCCATTTTGTTCTTGACCACTTTCACACGGGTGCGGTTGCCCACCACTTCCCCCTGATCCTTGATGGCGGCGATTCTGCGGATATCGATGCGGATGGTGGAATAAAACTTGAGCGCGTTTCCGCCCGTGGTCGTCTCCGGGTTGCCGAAAACCACCCCTATTTTCTGTCGAATCTGGTTTATGAAAACAAGGCAAGTATTTGATTTAGATATTATTGCAGTCAGTTTTCTGAGGGCCTGGCTCATCAGACGCGCCTGCATCCCCATCTGGGGATCCCCCATGTTCCCTTCAAGCTCCGATTTGGGAACCAGCGCGGCCACAGAGTCGATCACGATCACGTCTACGGCTCCTGACCGGATAAGAACTTCGGTGATTTCAAGAGCCTGCTCGCCAGTGTCAGGTTGTGAAATAATTAAATTGTCTATATCCACGCCCAGCGCGCTTGCGTACACAGGGTCTAAGGCGTGCTCGGCGTCCACGAACGCGGCGTTCCCGCCCAGCTTCTGCGCTTCTGCAATCACATGCAAAGTTAACGTAGTCTTCCCCGACGACTCCGGGCCGTATATTTCAACCACTCTCCCTCTTGGAAGCCCGCCTATCCCAAGAGCTACGTCTACAGATAAAGAGCCTGACGAGATAGTACCAGCCGGCTCCGACATGCTTGCGCTGTCGCCAAGCCGCATGATGGCGCCTTTGCCAAACTGTCTTTCTATCTGGGTAAAAGCCTGCTCAAGAGATCGATCTTTTTCGTTTGTTGCCTTGACCATCAGGTCTCCTTATTCATTTTTCTTAAATTGCGGTTGCTTTCGGCTCCCAACCAAATGCGTTGCGTCATGTTGTGATTATTAATATATACAAAAATCTGGAAAAGTAAACGAAAAAAAAGCAAAAATATGTAACCCCTGAATTTACAAGTTAATACACTTGATTTTATCGGAAATAGCGCAAAACCCACCTCTTTTGAAGTGCTTTGCAGAATAAACCTGCATTATCTTTTACGGTTTTTAGCTCTATATCATCCGTGGTATTTTCTGATTTTAAAAAGCTCTTCTTTCAGGGCGCGCGCTTTTATCGTTTATTATTTATTTTTATTTCTATCGGTTATAGTTATGCGGATACGTTTGCTCATACGCAAAATAATAGAGAGGAGCTATACGATCCAGGATGATACGTTACAAACCGCTGGCTACCGATAATATAAAAACGTCGGCAAGTAAAGGCTCAAATATCTTGCTGGGATCAACCAGTATCAGCGCTGATATCGGGCCGAACCCTGCCCTGGTCTTGCGCTCGACAGACGGGAAAATGGGCGCGGTAATGTTTGTGGACGAAACCGGAGCCGATTTCGGCAAATCAGCGAAAGAGACATTATCCAAATGCCTTGTAAAACTTAAAACGGGGGGGTGTGAAAAAGGCTCGCTCGAGGGCGCTGTTGTGGGCGGCTCGGACAGCGCGCAATGGAAAATACCGAGATTAACCCAGATCATAAAGGCTGAATCGATCACCTTGAAGGAATATGATCTGAACGGCTCTTACTACCGCAAAATTTATTTCGAGCCGCGAGTGGGAACCTTAAGCGTATTCAAAGAAGAGATCAACCCGAACCACTGCAATCCCGCATCCGCCAATTTGTCTCTCGAAGATGGAGCGCGCGGATTCAAGGAGGGACAGGCGTCCGGCGTCGTGGCCAACGCGACCCGGTTTTTCCGCCAGAAAACAACTTTCACGGCGTTAAGAGAGCTTATCGTGCCGGAGCATCTACAGCTTACGCCCAATGAGCCGCTCAACGTCTGGTGCGCGGCCTGCTCCAATGGCGTGGAGGCTTATTCATACGCCATGTATATTCACCGCCTGCTCACGCGGGCGAAAGCCAATCTTTCCTTTAAAGTGTTCGGAACAGATATAAACCAGCATTTAGTCGAAACTGCGGAGCATGGAGAATATGAAGTCAGCGACGGCGACCTGCGCGATTACAGGCCCTATTTCGAGCGTTATGGCAAGCTCGACGGAAACCGGCTCCGTTTTGGAGACGAGATTCGCCGCTATTTAAATTTCAGGACTTTCAACATAAAAAACCGCCCGCGAAAACGGAGGTTCCACATGATTATCTGCGCGAACGTCTTCCAGTATTATCAAGACGACGCGCGCGAGCATTTCCTGAAAAACTTTGTCGACGCCTCTACGCGCCCCGGATATATTTTCGTGGGCCCAATGAGCCCTGAAACAATCCGCAGGCTCGGCCTTTCAAACCTTGTAAAATACAAAATACTCCGCGCCGACTAAAGGGAGCCTGCTTGCGAAGAAATCTATTCTCGTAGCCTTATTGTAAAACGCTCACCCATGATATTTCTCATGCCACGCCTGGAACATAAGCACGGTCCAAAGATGGTACTGCCAGTTTCTTTTTCCCGAAAGATGCTCCGACCATTTCTTGCGTATGGGGGAAGGATCAAAAATCGATTCTCGCTTTAAACGTTTCTCGTCGAGCAGGCTTTCGGCCCATTCCCGCAGAGGGCCGCGAAGCCACGAGTCTATCGGCACGCCGAATCCCATTTTTGGCCGCTCTATAATCTGCTTGGGGACATACTTAAACAGAGTCCGGCGCAAGAGCCGTTTACTATATCCGTCTCCTATTTTCATTTTAACCGGTAGCCGGGCGGCGAACTCCACAACCCGGTAATCGAGCAGAGGCGCCCTGGCCTCCAGGCTCACGCTCATCGACGCCCTGTCTACCTTCGTAAGTATATCGTCGGGAAGATATGTGACTGTATCGAGGAACATCATCTGTTGCGTAAAGTCCTCTACGCTCGCCCACTCCTCCTCGTTGGACAGAATAGTGCGCGGCTCTTTCGATCCAGTAACGATCCGCTCCGGCTCCCTGAACTGTGAAACGAGCCATCGGTACATCTCGACAGGGCCGTTAAGGGTCAATAGCTCCGCCAGCTTGTGGGCCTTGTCACCCGGATTGGCCACTTTGACGCTATCAGGCAAGACAGGCCGAACCGCCGAATATAGTTTCTCCCATGCGCCCGGCGGGATCGATGTTATCGCCCCGGCCGACAGTTTTCGAAACAGACGAGGCGCCCAGCCGACCTTTTTCCAGATCGACATCGCCCAGAGATAACGGTTGTATCCTCCGAAACTCTCGTCCCCCCCGTCGCCTGAAAGACATACCGTCACATGCTCCCTGGCCATTTTCGACACAAGGCACATGGGTATCTGGGATGAGTCGGCGAATGGCTCGTCATAAATTTCAGGCAGGCCGGGGATGACATCTCTCGTCTCCAACGGTGTTACATAAAGCTCGGTATGATCGGTTCCCAGATGTCTGGCCACCTCGGAGGCGAACGGGGCTTCATTGTAGGCGGCCTCGTTAAACCCGATGGAAAAAGTTTTTACTTTGCGCGCGCTCTGCGCCTGCATCAGTGAGACCACAAGGGACGAGTCTATTCCGCCGGAAAGAAAAGCGCCCAGAGGCACGTCGCTTATCATTCTAGCCCCCACGGCGTCGAGTAGCAGTTCGTTGAGTTTTAGCGTCAGCTCATCTTCCGTCGCTTTAAAAGCATTTTGAGCGCCCGCGCTATAGACCTCTCTGGCAGACCAGTAAGGCGCGGACTCCGGTATCTGCCCCGGTGTGAGAGGAAGGGCAATTGTAAGAATGTGCGCCGGTTTCAGTTTTCTGATTCCTTTATAGATGGAGTGCGGAGCCGGGATATAGTTGTGGCGCAGAAAAAGAGCCAGCGACCCCCTGTCGATCTCCCCTTTGAAACCGGGATATGCGAAAAAAGATTTGAGCTCGGAGCCGAAAAGAAACACACCATTGTTATAGCCGTAATAAAGAGGCTTTTTACCCAGCCTGTCTCTTATGAATGTGACGCTCTTTTCCTTTCGGCTCCAAAGAGCGAAGGCGAACATCCCGTTTAAAAGTTTAACGGCTTCCAGGACACCGTAACGCTCTATGGCTTCAAGCAGTACCTCGGTGTCGGAGCGCCCTCTCCATTTAACCGGTTTTTCTTTTTCCAGATCCTTTTTGATCTTCTGAAAATTGTAAATCTCGCCGTTATAGGCGATGACATAGTTACCTGAAGAAGAGACCATCGGCTGATGGCCCTGTTCGGAAATATCGATAATCGAAAGGCGTCTGTGGCCAAACGCCAGCCCGTTAATTTCATCCACCCACAATCCTGAATCGTCGGGACCTCGATTTTTTACCGCATCGGACATTTTTTCGGCGGCGGATCCGAGTTGACCGGCGCTCTTACCCGGTCGTGGGTCGATGACTCCAGCTATTCCGCACATATGGCTTTTTCAATCCTTAAGATGGTTGTTTGGGCGTAGCAAAACCGGAAACAGCGCAACCCTGATAAAATTCAGTAAACGCCGCCTCAAATACCTGGCGGTCTCATAGTCCGGCAATCTTCGCTTTTGAGCCGGTAACGTCCCTGATATCGCTGACAATGGCAGGTTTGTTTATCCACGACAGTATGTTGCGATAAGCCGCAGACTGATCTTTTTTACAAAGCTCAAGCAAATCATCAACCAGCCTGTCGATACCCACATAGTCTGCCCGTAAGCTCCTGACACAGTTTACTTTGGGATGATCGGTCGGCTCAATGGTTTCATGGTCGCCTATAAGCTCCTCATCAAGTTTTTCTCCGGGTCGAAGACCGCAAAATTCAATTTTGATATCTTTGTAAGGCTCGAACCCGGCCATATGAATCATTTTCTCGGCCAGATCGATAATTTTAACCTGCTCGCCCATATCCAGAAGATACAGTTTTCCCCGTCCTCCCATGCCGGCCGCCTGGAGAATGAGCAAGACCGCCTCAGGAATTGTCATGAAATATCTTTTGACATTTTTATCCGTCACCGTAACCGGGCCGCGATTTTCTATCTGTCTCAGAAATAACGGCGCAACGCTACCGTTGCTGGCCAGGACATTGCCGAACCTTACCGTCATAAAAGAAACAGCGCTTTTGCTGGCCATATTCTGAATATAAAGCTCGCATACTTTTTTGGTGGCCCCCATTACATTCACAGGATTTACCGCTTTGTCGGTGGAGATCAGTATAAACCGATCGACCCCATGCTTGTCCGCCAGGCCGGAGATTACTTTAATGCCGCCGATATTGTTGGTGATCGCTGTTTCGATGTTCGTCTCCATCAACGGCACATGCTTGTTGGCGGCGGCGTGAAACAGATATTGCGGTTTCTCCTTCGCAAAAAGACGATCCATCTGCCCTTCATTGGTGATATCCACACAGTTGTAGGAAAACCTGATCGAACCTGAAGAAAACTCTTTTAGCTTTAAGCCCAGCTCGTAAAGATAGTTTTCGCTCTTTTCAACAAGGGTAAGGCTCGATGGGCCGAACTGCGCGATATGAACAGCCAGTTGACTGCCGATAGAGCCTCCCGCCCCGGTAATCAGCACACGCCCGCCTTTTAAAAAACTTTCAATTTTTGAGTAATCGATTGTCGCAGGCTCCCTGTCGAGCAAGTCTTCGATCTGTATGCCTCGAAGTAGAGAGGCGTCTATCCTGACATGAGAAGAGTCAAGATATGACGGAACGACCCTGCATACGACGTTGAGCCGCCGACATTCGGTGTTTATTTCTTCCAGTTTTTCTCCGGTAAGCTGTGAGGCGATCATCAGCTCTTTTACGGAAAACCGTGTTATCACGTCCTCGAAACTGTCCATGCCTCCAAAGGAGGGATATCCATGGATATTGCCGCCCCAATATTGCTGGTCGTCATCCATAAAGCCTACCGGATCGTAGTGGTGAGGCCTCGCGCCGCTGGTGAGGCTTCTGAGCAACAGCTCGCCGCGCTCATTGGCGCCATAGATCAATATGGGAATCCCGCCGCCGTCTCCGCTTTTTGTCCTGGACGGTTTTATGATGTTTAGCAGTCCACTCAATCCCTGATCGTTATTATAATAAATTCGTATGGCGAGGCGGAACATGCCGATGAAAACAACCGTATTTATGGCGTCGATAAAAAACACTGTGCGTGAGAAGGTTCCGGTGATAGCTGTGTAGTAATAGAAAAGAACGCCTATCATTATAATAGCCGAGCTTACGGCCGTGGCCTTTAGTATGTTTAATAAATCCACGACACTGGTGTAGCGCCACATACCAGCCTGCAATCCGTAATAATAAAACACGGCGAGCTTTATTATTATTATCGGCCCTACCGACTCTTTGAAAAAATCGGCTACATGAAAAGGCGGGTAGAACGACTCGAACTTGAGCGCGTACGCCAGCCAATAAGAGAGAAAAATCAGAATCGCGTCCGTTAACAGGACGAAATATGATTTCGGGTTGGTGAGCGTTATCCTTTTTCTCATATCCCCATAAATTATAAGCGGTTATGCTATTGTTGTAAAGCGCGGCGCCTGCGGTGGCGTTTCATGGATCGCAACGCTTTTTCCTGATTGAAAATGCTATCATACTGCCTGGATTTTTTTGTTGTGAATCATTAACATGGGCGATACCCCAAAAACGGCTCTGGTTATGAAACGGCTTTTCGACATAACTCTCTCCATCGCCATCTCGCCTGTCGCTCTATTATTTATGGTGTTTATAGCCATAGCTGTCAAGACAACATCCGAAGGGCCTGTGCTTCACTGGTCATCGAGAGTCGGGAGACAAAGGAGACTTTTCAGGATGGCGAAAGTCAGGACTATGGTTGTGGGCGCCCCCCAGCTTGCGACACATCTTATGACCGGTTCGGCGTCGTACCTTACTCCGGTGGGCGGTTTTTTAAGAAAAACAAGTTTCGATGAGATTCCCCAGTTATGGCATATTCTGAAAGGCGACATGAGTTTTGTCGGGCCGCGTCCGGCGCTTTTTAACCAGGACGATCTGGTGGCTCTTCGCGAAAAAGCTGGAATTAACGAGCTTACTCCTGGGCTTACGGGCTGGGCTCAGATAATGGGCCGGGACGACCTTTCCATAGAAGATAAGGTAGCCCTGGAAACCGAATATTTGAAACGAGAATCGTTCTGGCTTGATCTCTACATAATAGCGAAGACTTTCAGTAACGTTCTCGCAAGAAAAGGCGTGTCCCATTGAGAAACAGCATTTGATGTTTTGCTTATGTCGCCACGCTAACGTATCTGTTCTGTCCGAACGGGCGCAATAACTTCGGGATTAACAAGTGCGCCCACATAATACTTTTACAAACTCGTTACCAGATATTTTGTCTCATTTCCGCATAACGGCGCCGCAGATTTTGCTGTTTATCGTCACTATATCTTATATCAGCTACTTCACCCATCTTTCACTGGAGCGATGGGATTTGATGCTTTCCAGCCTTGATTACGCCAGAATCGATAACGCTATTTATAACACTACTATTGGAAAGTTTATGTGGACCAATGATTCTGGTTTCAACTATTGGAAACAGCATATCGCCCCGATACTTCTGTTCTTCTCCACGTTTTATCTGTTTAGCGACGCTTACTGGGTCATTTTCTTTGTCCAGACATTCACCATAGGCGCTGCGGCCATTCCCCTGTTTCTGATAGCTAAACATTTTCTTAAAAATGAATACCTGGCCTTGCTGGCTGTAATAGCCTATCTATGCTCCGGCGGACTGCAAATGGGAAATCTTTACGACTACCACATGCTTTCCCATGAGCCACTTTTTCTTTTTTCCGCTTTTTACGCGATGTTGAGAAAAAAATGGGGCTGGTATTCTTTTTTCATCGTACTGCTGGTTATCTGCAAAGAAGATTCGTTCATATTGGCGTCAATGGTGGCGCTGTATGCGGCTCTTGGAGAAAAAGAATATAAACCCGCCCTTTACACATGGTTGTTTTGTGGGGTTTACGCCATCGCGATTTTTAAAATCGGATATCCATATCTAAGACAAAATGAGACTTATCAATATTATTCATACTATTCATGGCTTGGAGACACACCGCTTGAAATCGTAAAAACGCTGGTCACAAGCCCTATGGAAATCATAAATGGACGCCTGGAGAATGTAATTATTTTTGAGCGATGGAAAGGTTTTATTTTTCAAAACGGCCTTATCCTGCCTCTTTTGTCGCCGCTTGGATTTATAATGCTTCTGCCTCCGTCAATGGAGCTTTTCTTGTCGTTAAGGGGGCATCTTTCAGGTTTAACGCATCACTATCCTCTTCTGGTCGTTCCAATCTGGTCGCTGGCTGTAATCCTGGCTTTGTCCAACGTGCTCAAAGGGTTGGATTGGGCGTCTGATCGCCTTAAAAAGGTCTCATCTGCTTTACTGCTTAAAAACATACTGTTCTATATTTTGTCGCTCCTGATAATCGTATACAGCGGGGCGATTATTTATTTCGTAGCATTTGGCAAAGTTGACTATACGTTTTTATCGTTTCGCATTCGCATAGAGGATTTGGAGAGACCGCTTCAAATATTCTTCCTGTCAATCGCTCTTTTCTTTATTTTCACCACGCCACGCCCTGTAGCGACATACATAGGGAAAAGCGTTGGAGTCAGGGCCGTATTCATTATCCTTGTCAGCCTGATATGCGTAAAACTTTATTTCGTTAAAGAATATGGGGCCCTTCCCATCTATTCATCGTGGGCTGGTTACTTAAGGACAGTCGATAAAAAACATGCAGTAAAAGTAGAAAAAGCGATAAAGCTGATCCCGAATGGAGCTAAGGTGATTACCAACCCTGGAGCTTTCGCTCACATTCATCATAACACCGAGGCTTATATCTCATTGCCAGGGTACAGGCCATCTATAAAAGATAAAAATATAGATTTCCTTTTATTGGACATGAAGGACGCGCAAAATTTACATTACCACCAGATGAGGCTTATTCACGATTTACTGCTTTCCCGCTCGTTTGGAGCGATAAGCGCTGAAGATGGAATTTTTGTTTTCAAAAAGGGATTTCAAAAAAAGATCGATTATCAATCTTTTATCGATTATTTCACAACTTCCTCAGCAAACGGCTTCCCTTACAAATTTGCGACGGCAGTCGGAGAGAAAATTGAAGACACCAGCTCTCCTTTTGGCTCATCGATGAGGGCCGTCCAAGGGAAGACCGCGCCGGGACACCTTGTTTACGGCCCCTATATAAGACTATATCGTGGTGAATATAAAGCGATATTCAGAATCAAAATAAACACCTTAACTGGAAATAATATTGCCATTATGGATGTCGCTGGCTCCGAAGGAAAAACAGTATTTACGGAAAGAGCCATATCCGGAGCTGATTTTGACCGAGCGGACAAATGGAAAGAATTTGAATTAAAATTTAAAATAGAACTGCCGACTGTTGACGCGATTGAGCTGAGGGTCAAATACCTGGGAGCCGCCGATCTTTGGGTGGACATGACTCGTATTGAAATGTCTTTTGATACGTTCAGTAGACATTTTGTTCGATAATCCTGGCGCGTTATCCACTAGCTTAATACTGTTTTTCATACCTTGCGATATCTTCATGCTTTTCTTTTTCTTTCCAGTACGTAGTGGCCTGTTTGTCGATTTTCCTGTCCAGGGGGTCTTTCCCCAGGAGCCGCATGCAAAGCCCGATGGGAGTAATTACAAGATAAAACGCGACAGCCAGAAGCAGTCTCGTGTTAAACCAGGCAAGGGCCATAGCCAACTTCACCCATACGCGGTATAGAGGAAGGAGCGCCATCGGCGCCACAGCGGCGAAAAACGCGAAGAAACCGGCGGCTCCGTAAAAGAAGCGAGCCGATGACGGTGAATATTACCGCGAACCCGATCCAGGTTATCCTGACTTCCCGCCTGCTTTCTCCTATCGCCATCAGTCCAGCTCGAACTCCTTTTGCCAATCTGTATCGTCTTTAAGCTTGGGTTGCATGGTTTTATCCAGAATATAGTTTCCAAGCACAAGAAAATCCATGCCGGTACGCATAAAACATTTGTAGGCCTCTTCGGGACGGCAGACAATCGGCTCTCCACGCACGTTAAACGAAGTGTTAATAATCACCGGGCATCCTGTCAATTCCTCGAATTTTTTTATAAGTTGATAGTAGGCGTTGTTGCTTACTCCGTCGACAGTCTGGAGCCTCGCTGAATAATCGACGTGCGTTATAGCCGGAATATCGGAGCGGGGAATGTTCAGTTTTTCGATCCCGAAAAGCTTCTCCTGCTCGCCTGTCATCAGGGTCCTGCGGCTCTCCTTTACAGGAGCCACCATCAGCATATAAGGGCTACCGGAGCCAAATTCGAAATACTCATCCATCTTTTCCCTGAGAACCGAAGGAGCGAACGGCCTGAACGATTCCCTGAATTTTATTTTAAGATTCATCACCGACTGCATCTTCGACGATCTGGCGTCGCCCAGAATCGATCTTGCGCCTAAGGCTCTGGGGCCGAACTCCATGGGGCCGTAAAACCATCCGATCACCTTTTCATTCGCCAGATGCCGGGCCGTGTGGGAAACCAGCTCTTCAACGGAGGATGTTTTTACATACTCTATCTTGTTCTCCTCAAGATAAGCGCCTATCACTTCGTCGGCGTAGTCTGGCCCAAGATAAGAGCCTTTTTGCAAGTCGGTCTTGTTGTCAACCGATCTTGGACGCCCTTCCACCTTGTACCATGCGAAAAGGGCCGCCCCCAGAGCGCCTCCCGCGTCGCCCGCCGCAGGTTGAACCCATATTTCATCAAACACCTTGTCGGCGAGAAGTTTGCCGTTGGACACGCAGTTAAGCGCCACGCCTCCCGCCAGAACAAGCTTGCTCAACCCGGTGACGCGCCTTGCGTGCCTGCCAATCCTGCTCATGGCCTCTTCGGTCACCACCTGAACGGAGCGCGCCAGATCCATCTCTTTTTGCGTAATTTCTGATTCCGCTTCACGTGGAGGCCCGCCGAAAAGAGAGTGAAATTTTTCGCTGGTCATCGTAAGGCCCGCGCAATAGTTAAAATAGCTCATGTCGAGTTTAAACGAGCCGTCTTCTTTGAGATCGATAATGTTGTCCATTATCAAATCTACATAAACAGGCTCGCCATAAGGAGCCAGCCCCATCACCTTGTACTCGCCGGAGTTGACCTTAAAGCCTGTGTAGTATGTAAAAGCGGAGTAGAGCAGGCCAAGAGAGTGCGGAAAATCTATTTCAAAATCAAGATGGATATCGTTTCCTTTCCCCGTCCCTATAGAAGTGGTGGCCCATTCCCCAACGCCGTCTACGGTTATGATCGCCGCCTCTTCGTATGGCGACGGATAAAAAGCGGAGGCGGCGTGCGACTCATGATGCTCCGGGAAAATCATCCTCCCCTCAAATCCATCCAGCTTTTTATATATATAATCGCGCATCCATAACTTTTCTTTTAGCCACAAAGGCAGGGCCATGAAAAACGATCTGATTCCGATTGGAGCGTAGGAAAGGTATGTCTCCAGAATTCTTTCGAACTTGATCCACGGTTTGTCGTAAAAGGCCACTATATCCAGATCGGATGGCTCAATCCCCACCTTGCCCAGGCAAAACGCCACTGCGTTTTCAGGGTAGTCGGAATCATGCTTTTTGCGGGTAAAACGCTCCTCCTGGGCGGCGGCCACAATCTCGCCGTCTTTTATCAGCGCAGACGCTGAATCGTGATAAAACGCGGAAATCCCAAGGATATAAATTGGTTTAAGCTCCTTTTTTCGATGAAGCGTTTTAGGCGGTGTATTTAAAAGAGGGTGTATATGAATGGAGCCAGCGCCGACCCTTCTGTAAACACTATTAGCGCTCCGAGAAGAAGCAGAATCATTATTATCGGCGCAAGCCAGAATTTTTTTCTTACTTTAAGGAAATCCCAGAACTCAGCGACAATCGATGGCTTATTCATAATCTTCTAAATATTCCTTAAATACCCGGAAAGCTATTTTACTGGAATAATGAATATGTTTGTGGATAATTTCTATCTTCAGCGTAACTGCTATGGAGCATTATATCAGCCTGAAGCGATCTATTCAGAAAAAATATTGGGGGGCTCGCCAAGATCCGCAAAACCGCTTATGGGAACTGTCAAATTGTATCCTTGCTTTTCGCTTAAATGAAAATAATCCCCATCAGCGTCCGTCTTGGCCGTTTCCGCATAATCAGGGATTTTCCGTCCGTCCTCGAACGGTGTCTTGACTTCGGATATCCTTACATCAAAGCCGGTTCCACTTTCGATATACTCTTTTAACTCGGCGATCTCAGGTTCGGTGAGAAAGTTATCGGCGAGTTTGCGGGCGCGCGCCTTCTCGCCGCCGCTCAGGTCATTATAATTGAGTATCAATTCGTCATAAGGCGCAACGGGCCCTTCTCTCGACAGGCAGAACCAGTCCACTATCACCGAATCCCTGTTTTTATAGTTCTCGCGCGCGCTGTACGCCCTGTATATCCTGGTCATTCTATCGTTCCCCTGAACCACCGGCGATTTCCCTGCACTTAGCAAGGCTGTCTTCTAAAATGGTGGAGGTGGAAACTGTTTTCTCAAGCCTGACATCAAAAAGCTCGCACGATTCCTTCGCTTTGTCGATAAAATATTCGTCGTTTCCCACGCCGGTGTCGATAAAAAGACCCCGCGTGTAGCTTGCGAAAAGCTCGTTCGTAAGCTCTTTAGCATCCACCTCTTCGCTTTCAAATTTATCGAGATGAAGCGCTTTTAAAATCATATCCGCCCCCGCTTCCGCCCAGCCGGGCGTCATAAACCATGTGCCCGCTTCTTTTGTTATCTCGTTTGCGTACCTTTCCGGCGTAAGCAGTATCGCGATGCAATCCTCCGCGTCTGGATGAACGATTGGGATATCGAACTGGTCTTCTATGCCTTTAAGCGACTGGCAATGACCATACCCCAGGAAAATCACGTCAACTTTGTCTTTGATAGCGTTTATCTCTTCCAGAACAGATATTTTCAGTTTATCTGGATACACATGCTTCCCCTCTTCGAGATAAACCAGTTCGGTAACGCCGTCCAATGTGGAAAGAGCCTTATCAAGCTCAAGCTTCATTATTTTGCACGCCACAACACCTATTCTCATCCGCAACGCTCCATGCTGGATTAACCGGTAGTCACCGCTTTGACATACGCTCTCAGATTTTCTACAGGCGTGCCAGGGATTATTCCGCATCCCGGAGCGATGATGTCGATCCCCGCCTCGCGGGCCTGGCTCACCATTTCCACCACTTCTTCCGGGCTACCCATATATAGCTTTGAGACATCCAGGTTTCCCACCAAAACACATTTATCTCCGGCCTCGGCCTTAGCTGTATCGACAGGAACCGCCCAGTCTATCGATAATGCGTCGGCCCCGGTATCCACCATATCTTTTAACAATCTCACAGGGTTTCCGCATATATGCAATATGCTTGGTATATCGAGAGCGCTTATGAGCTTTTTGGTGAAAGATGATGAAAACTTCACAAAATGTTTCGGCATAAGGGTCTGGGATGTGCCGTCCACTATCATCATCACTTCGGCTCCGGCGGTCTCCAGCTCTTTTGCGTATTTAATCTGAAGCTCCAGGATTTTTTCCAGCAGGTCGAGTAGTCTGCCGGGGTCAGCCTTCAAATCCCCATACATCTCATCAAAATTATATACGGTGCATAAAACCTCGAATGGCGTACCCTGCGCCACGATAAGCGGAACATCCGGGTCTTTCGTGTCCGATACAATTTTAACGGCCTTTATCACCTCTGCCATCCTGCCAGCTTTGGCCGGCTCTGGAAAAACGAGTTGAGAAAGCTCGTCCCGGTTTTTAGGAGCGCTCACGGGCGGATCGGACTTGTCGCCATAGCGCGTTTGGCATCCCATCGTCTCCGCTTCCACGTTGATATCGAACGGGAGGCGGATCGACTCGAAACCGTAACTTTTCTGGCAGGCCAGCGCAAGCGCGGCCATCGGCTCCGCTTTTTGAAGCGCCTCCGGCCAGAACACGCCCGCCTCGTTCATAGCGTCCACGGTGGCGTTCTGCGTTGGTACGGCCACTGGCGGCCTGTCGACTTTCTCACCCGCCAGCGTCTTGAGAAGTCTCTCTTTAAAAGTCATTTTCTCTTTTCAATCTCCTTTTTCAACAAAGAAACCGCCTCACCTTTTCCTGGGAATTTGTCACCCGCTCCCAATTTCGAATAGACAAGGACATCATCGCAAAACAGGTCGAACACGCCGCTACCCGCCGCCTTGTACTCGACATCCAGGCCGAATTCGTTTCTGATATCGAGACCAAGCCTGGCCGCTACGGGAAGATAGTTACAAATCCGGCAATATTTGATAACAATTTTCATTTCAGGCTCAAAACTCCGGCTGGCTCAACTGCTTATAATTGAAGACAAGAAAAAAGGCGAGCCTCCAGAATCTTTGCGAACACGGGCAAGGCCTTGCTTTTAATTTACCGCCATCAACGCATCGTCCGTCCCGTATGGACAGGCCATAAAACATATTCCACAGACGGGGCGGCCGAATTTTTCCGCGTTGGATTCCATCTGCCCGGCGCAGGCTTTAAAGTCCACCAGCTTGTCGGCGCCGAGCCCACGAACCCAGTTGACTCCTTTAACCGCCGACGCAGGACATACTGTTTGGCACAATGAACAATCTTCGCAGTTGCTCTGCATTATCTGATCGCTTGTCGGCTCAAGCGGGGCGTTTGTCAAAATGGTGGCCCAAATCAAATTCGGGCCGTACCGCCTGTTGATAAGCATTCCGTTTTTCCCTATCCATCCCAGCCCCGCGCAGGTGGCGGCCATTTTGTGGGGAAAAAGGTGGAAGAGGGCCGAGCTGAATGTGCGGTTGTCTGAATTGCTGATGGGCGGAAGAATGAAATATCTGAACCGCCGCATACGAAACTCTGTTTTTAAATGTTTAAGAATCCGGTTCAACTTGTTGACTACGGTTTTATTTTCCTCCATATAGCCAAGAATCTGGCCGCTTAGCCCATCAGCCTCCTGGGTTTTAACGGAGAGCCTCACAGGGTCGCAATGAATCGCCATGGAGACAGCCCTGGTAAAATGCTGGAACTCGCCTGACAGAGCCTCCCTCACGCCTTTGCTCGTAAGATCGGCGACACCAACAATGCTGGCGCCCCATTTTTTTATCTGGCCTTTAAATCTTTCTGTCTTTCTGTTCACAGCATGTCACCACTCTAGAGAGCCTGCGCAGGGAGCGGACACAATCCACCCGGTCAACGCCCTCTGAAACATCAGCCTTATTTTACCCGACCGCGTTTAAAGGCGCAACCCGAACCGGGTCAACTACCACTTGAAGGGCGTCTAGCTTACTTTTTCCAGCTCCGATCTTTTGACTTTCACTTTTTCACCGCCGCCAATATGCATTCTGACAAACAGCTGGGAGTGATATTCCTTTTCCATGCACTCATACTCCTTACTGCTTTCCAGTTTTGCCGGGGCGCCTTTTACAGTCGTAGCGTCTTTAGACTCTCCAATGTACTGAACTCTCATTCTTCCAGATGATTTCGAAAAAATAACAGCCATGTTCCCCTCCTTCGCAAAATTAATTAAAAAGCGTATCCCCTGTAAATATATCCACAGCAGATCATCAGGCTTCGATTTTCCCCTCCCTCACAACGACAAGATGTTCCGTATGTGGGAATTTATCATACATATGGGGAAATTGCATCGCCTCTCCGAACCTGTCGTTAAAATCTTCCTCAAGCGCCAATTCCACATATTCAACTTTCCTTGCAATCTCATTCGCCTCGCATCTTGAGTCCACGCTCAGCAATGCCACCCGCGCCCCGTCGCCCGCAGAATTCCCCAAAAATTCAATGATTTCGGGATCGCAGTCGGGATACATTCCCATGACCAGAGCCTGCATCTTGTCGATGTGGGTCCCGAAGGCTCCGCAAATCGCCAACCTGTCGAATTTTTCCCTGCCCAGTTTTTTCATCATTATCTGGCAACCGGAATAGAGCGCCCCTTTGGCGAGCTGAATCGCCCTGACATCCTTGATGTTAACGATGATGTCTTCATCAATGGCGGTCTCATGCGCCCAGGCGATCACATACTCCGAGATGCCTTTTGTCCGCTCCCTGATTCTGGGTGAGCTTAACTCCTGGTTGAACCGGCCGCTTTTGACAATGATTCCGGCTTTGAACATTTCGGCGATAACATCTATGATGGCCGATCCGCAGATTCCTCTGGCCTGCATATCTGTTTTCCCATCGCTCCACCGGTCGCTACCGATAACCTGGTAAGAAGGATCGAGCGTATCGGGATCGATCTTGACCCTTTCTATGGCTCCCGGAGCCGCTCTTATTCCGTAAGTGATCTCGCCCCCCTCCAGCGCGGGGCCGGTGGCTGTGGAGCATGAGATCAACTTATCCTTATTACCGAATACAAGCTCTCCGTTTGTGCCGATATCGATCAGAAGAGTGAATTCGTCTCTCTTGTGAGGTTTATCGGCGATAAGACATCCGACATTATCGGCGCCCACAAACCCGGCCTCGATAGGCAGAACATGGACGTTGCCGGAGGGTAATATATTTATCCCGATCCGCTCCGCTTTGACATCCACTGATTTGTGCAGAGCCGGCGCGAACGGCGCGGCCCCCACATACTCCGGGTTAATGCCCAAAAGCAAATGATGCATGGCAGTGTTACCAACAAGCACGATCTCGCTTATATCATGCGGGGTCATCCCGATTTTCTCTGTTGCGTTCAGGATGATTTTGTTCAGACCTGTGATGATTACCTGTTGAAGCTCTTTTATGCCCGACTGCTCGTTGAGCAGGCAATATGTGATACGCGACATTACGTCTTCGCCGAAACTGACCTGCGGATTCATCATCGACTCGGTGGCCAACACCTCGCCGGTATTAAGGTCGGTAAGGTATCCTGCGACTGTAGTGGTGCCTATATCAACCGCGATCCCTATATTGGTTTCAGCCTTGCCAGGCTCGATCTTTATGATCTCCCGGTTATAAAGAACGGTCACCGTAACTTTCCAGTCTGACTCTCTTAAAATGTCGGGAACCTGCTGGAGAACCGAGTAGTCGATTGTGATATTTTCAATCTTATGCTCTTTGAGCGCGGCTTCAATCCGCTCCAGGTCTCCCACAGGATCGCTCAACTCCGGCGCGGTAAGCTCCATATAATATTTTTTAACGGCAGGATCGATTTTAACGTCGATCTTTCCGGCGGCTTTGCTGACAATTTGCTCGGCTGTCCGGCTCGCCTCCGGCACGAACACCAGTACGTCGCCCATGACCCTGGTGGCGCAAGACAACCTGATGTTCTCATCTACCTCCTCGGAGGCCAGCTCTTGGTGTTTCTTTCTTATTTTGGCCAGCTTTCTCTCCAGTTTCTGGCGTTGTTCATCTGATTTGGCCGAAGATATTTCAGCCGTCAGATCCTTGATTATTTTTTTATCTTTTTCTTCGATTCTCGTAACATGGCTCAAAGAGGATGTGATCCCCTCTTTCGGGAACTCCCCTTCCATGATTTTCACCTTGCATTTACCACAGGTGAGGTTGTCACCGCAAACCGCCTCTATGCCAACGCCAAGCTTTCTGGCCGCGTTAAGGATAGTCGTCCCATGCGGAACTTTGGCGCGTCTTCCCGAAGGCTGGAAAATAATATTATGTTCCATAAAATACTGCCCTTACTTATGTGTAAACGCCGGGGCCCGGTTCTTTATGAACCGAGCCCTCAACGTTAATAAACCGGTTATTAAGCCGACACCATTCCTTTTCTGAGCGATTCAAGCATATTCATCGCTTCACGCAATGCGTTGGGCGCGTTATCGGCGGTAGTGTCCGCGCCGTAATCGTCCACCGTCTTTTCACTGATTGGCGCGCCGCCGATCATGATCTTGACGTTCGGATTCTTCTCCTTAATCATGGGGATCAGCTTTTTCATTCCCACCATCGAGGTGGTCATCATGGCCGACAGCATAACGATGTCAGAATCTGTCCGAAGTTGCTCTTCCACGAAGCTTTTAAGCGGCACATCCCTGCCAAGATCGTGAACCGTCCAACCGGCTGACTCGAAGATAGCCTTTATGAGGTTCTTGCCCAGATCGTGCACGTCACCAAGCATAACGCCAAGCACAACCTGTCCCTTTGAGCCGCTATCGCTTTTGATATGCGGCTTTAATACGTCAAGGGCCCCGTACAACGCCTTGGCGCATAGGAGCGTCTCTGGAACAAAGTATTCGTGGTTATCGAACTTCTCGCTAACCGTCTCCATTCCTCCGGCCAGCCCTTCCATTGTCATCTTGTAAGCGTCGGCGCCTTCCTTGATGGCCTCTTCCGCCAGCTTTTTAGCGTCGGCGATTTTATAATTTATTACAGCGTCCCGAAGACCTGCGATCAATTCTTTTTCTTTCTCAGCAGTTGCCATAAGTCTCTCCTTGATTAAATATTGTGACCAATACCGTATACGATTTAATAAACACCATATTTTTTCGCCGCGTCAACGATCATCTTGGCGTGCTTCAACGGAGCGTTCGGGGGAAACTCGCATCCGGTGGACTGGATAAAACCGCCGCCCGGCTTGAAGATTTCCATTTCCGCTTTGACTTCTTCTTCTATCTCTTCTTCATTGCCAAGCATGGCTACAGGCCCTGGCGGCATCCAGCCGATCGTACATATCTTTGAGCCCCATTTTTTCTTATGCTCTTCCCAGCTATCCACATCGTCGGCCACATAGGCGTGGGAGACGGCGTGCGGATGCCCATACTTCTCAAGCTCGTCGAAATAAATGCCGTTCCCGCAGTTATGATGGACAACCAGGGCGCCAGAATCGGCGATGGCGTCGCATACTTTCAGCATCCCTTTTCCTTCGAACTTTCTCCATAATGGCTTGCTCAAGATGCTTTCCGACGCATAGAGGTTGTCATAGCAGACAGCGTGGGCGCCAGCCTCTTTCTGCGCGACAGCGTATTCGGCCAGAACGTCGTCCATTATCTCAAGAGCGCCCATCACTTCGTCGGGATGCTCCACCAGGTCCATGAAAAACGCCTCCGGGCCGCGCATCATGCTCAATGTGCCTAACGATCCGTAGACGAATCCTACAATCGCGTGAGTTTCTCCGATGGCTTTGGAATATCCGGCTATCTGGTCGAGAACGCCTTTCATTCTTCCGGTCTCTCTCGGATTGATCTTCTTGACTTTGGCGTAGTCACCCGGCCCTTTGATGAAAGGATCGTCATAGTTGGGATGCGCCGTATCCATCACCGGAAAGATAGTTTCGCATCCAAAAGCCCCCGCCTCGACAGTCAGATCCACAAGCAGAACAATGCCGCACATGTCGGCGTATTCAATTGCGGCAAGCCCACCGGCGACCATCGCCTCTGGATCTTCGCAACGCGACCATTCTTCATAGGTTTGCCCTGAAAAGCGATGCGCGGCGCCGCAAACCAGGGGCGCGCATGGAACCACATCGGGAGTTCCCATTGTCGCCGCAGTAGCTACCCTCTCCAACATACTCATTGCCATAATGTCCCCCATATTTTAAAGTAATTCAAAACAATTCGGCCCGCGCGATTCACGGCGCCCTATTCTCAATCAACCAGGATCAATCCGCTCCAGATAATCTCCGCTTTGGGCGGTATCTCGAACGGCAATCCTGCGTTTACACTGGTTTTTAAAACATCTATTCCTACACCCTCCATCGAAGGCCGCGCCTGATACGGAAAACGGCATTTTTCGTTGGCGCCCGGCCCCACGCACTCGGAGCAGAGCATGCATTCTCCACCTATCAGGCCAGTCGCATAGTGGTATCCCATAGCCATGGCCGCGCCTTCAACTTCATTTATCAGTTGATGAAGACGGATGGCCGCAAGCTTCATGTTATCGAGGTCGTTAACAACGCCCTGCCCTTCATCACCCTTCGTCCTGTATCCAACAGGGTTGGACATATATTTAAGCACTTTCTTTTTATCCGCTTCTTCGATCTCCCCTGTGATAGAGCTTCTCGTCTGCACCATCAAAGCTGTCTGGTAATTTTCAAGAGCCTTTCTGAACTCGTCGACAGACATAATGTTCGGTGGGCATGTCAGACAATGGCCGAAATGAGGGCAAAGGGGAATTTCACATTTCATCCTCACCCTCTCGTCCACGATAACCTGGTTCGCCGGAAAGGCTTTCGCCCTGTAAGCCCCCTTTTCAAGCGAAATTTTTTCAAGCTCTTCCAATGCTTTATTAATGTCGGACATTAGCTTTATTTTGAAAATATATAGGTCTTTTTAGGTTTATACGTTTTTGCGTTCACCATGTTTTCGTTTAAAACCTTACGCTTTGTTTTCCAGCATTTAGGGCACATAAACCTCGATTTAAACCCCCGGTCGGCCCCTCTGTACCTTCTCTCTGAATGACTCCAGCACATTTTTGTACCGCAATCCGGGCAGATAAAATCTGCGTTTCCACCACACTTAAAACAAGTCTCCATTTATTTATCCCCCTTTCTCAAGATGTAAGGCGTTTGTAGATCAGCGGCAACATGATCGGAAGCGCCTCTATGTTATTAATAACCACAAAATTTGATTTGCCGTACATGTAGGGCAGGTACGAACTGCTTTTTTTATCCACAGTAATGCAAAAGAACGTCAGACCTTTTTTGCGCCCTTCCCACAGCGCCCTTCTGGTATCCTCCAGCGCGTGCCTAGAATCGCCATAATCGATGTCGTAAGGCCTTCCGTCGGAAAGAAGAATCAGTATCCTTATTCTTGAAGCCTGCCTTTGCAGAAGAGCGCTAGCATGCCTTATCACGGCGCCCAGCCGGGTTTGCGCCATCGGTTTCATTCCGTCGAATCTCATTTTCACGTCGTCGTTATAAGGCATGTTGAAATCGCGCAGAACAAAAAAATCTACCTTGTCTTTACGGTTGGTGGAAAAACCATAAACCGCCCACTGATCCCCGATGCTCTCAAGGGCTTCGGCCATTAAAATCAGCCCCTCCCTCTCCACATCGATAATCCGTTTACCAGAGGCAAGCTCGTCGCTGGTCGAGTAGCTCATATCCGCCACAAACGCCACCGACACGTCCCGCAAATTCTTTTCACGCCGTATATAAACCCGATCCGACGGGGTGATACCGGCGTATCGCTCGATAACCGATTCTATAGCCGCCGAATAATCTATATCGTCGCCGCGCTCCTCCCGGAAAAAGCGTTGTATCCTGTCGGGCCGGAGCAGGCCGAAATGCCTCCTTAACTGGCTTACCACGCCATAGTTCTCTTTGATGGTCTTGTCATAAACGGCCCTGCTGGTGGGAGGCATATCCATCTCCCTTACGCGGCACCATGCCTTGTTGTAATCGTCGATCGAGTGATTCCACTCGTCATAATGAACGGTTCGGCGTATGTTTTTCTCCGACTCCATCTCTTCTATCGTCAGCTGTATAGACTCCATCAGCTCCGATCTCGCGTCTTTTTCTTCTATCTTCCACAAAATCTCCTCCGGCTCGATCCCGGACGCCTCGTCAATTCTTTCGATAGCCCGCTCCACAAGGCCGACGCTGATGCCTGGTATTTTTTCTTTCAGCCTGCTAACCGCCTCCTCAATAAGCCGGGTCATCCCCTCTTTTGCGCTGGTTACCAGCTCAATGTCTATCACACCCCTGAAAAAAGGCCTGTCCAGAAAGCGCCGCTCGGTACCGCTCCCGGCTTCGGGACTTGTTTCAAATTTTCTGACAAGCTTGTATGCGTCGGCAAGAACGTCAACTGCGGTTTTCCCCGGTTTTACAACCTCTTCCATCGCCTTTTTCAACAGATTCATTAAAAAGCGATCAGAGGCGCTGTACTCGTAATCTTCTGCGTCTATATTGAAATTAATCGTCTCAAAAATGGAAAGCTCCCCTCTTTTACCGGCCCATCGCTCGACATAATTTTCAATTAGTTTCCGTCTGTCACGCTTAAGCCCCGGATACTCGATATCCATAAGATAATCGACCCGCTCGTCTTCTAGAAACTCGAATATTTTAAAGGCGAGCGCCGGGTCGCAAAAGCCGGCGAGCCTGCCAATATCTTTTAAGTCCAGCTCAAAAGTGCCGAACATGATATGAGCCAATTCGTGGGTCAGGGCAAGCTTGTATACCTGGAAATTCATTTCTTCGTCATCAAATACGGTTATCTGGGAGGGCAGGAAAACGCTTACTCCATCGGACACGCTGAAAAACCTGGCTAGCCCTGGCAAGTTTTTGTAGAAAAGGGACGATGATTTTATCGGGACTTTATTTCCGGTAAGAGCCTCGGCGTAAGGGCGCAAAATGGTGTGAACATCGTTAAGCTCCAGGCCTTTTACAAGGCCGTCCACAGCTTTCCTGCTTCCCCTGGTCTGCAAAGAGAAAAAAGCGTTCCCCTTCTCTTTCTGCTCGCCGGTGACTTCAAGCCCCTGCTCCACCCATTCTTGCAGGTCATCTATCGACAGCCTTCCGAGAATCTGCGGCGCCGATTGAAAATACTGGATACCAAGATCGAGCTTTTTCGCCTTGCCGGCGCCGGCGCCCTGGGCAAGCATGCTCTGGGCGTTATAACTGGCTTTTACTCTGGGACTTTTCTCGATTATGTAGATTCCCAGCCGCACCCATCGCTCTATATCGCCCGGTTCGATTTTACCAATCGCCTCAGGGCTCGATTTGAAATATTCTTTGGCGGCTTTCCACGATTTATCCGCCACTTCTTTGCCCAACCTCGCCCATAAATCAAATTTTGGGCCGCCCAACTGCTCCAAAACGGCGGGGCTGGCTTTAAAATACTCATCTGCCGCGTCCTGATCTATTTTCGCCATTTCGCAACCATGCGTAAGCCATTCAATCGTAAAACCTGAGCTTGTTTTAGAAACATCATCAAACTTTTTCAAAGCCGACACAGCCACGCACCACTTCGCCCTGCCCATATCGAGAACCTGCCGGATAGCCAACGAACGAATTGGTTTATCTTTTACGGCGGAAAGAATTTCGGGGCCGGATTCGAGCATCCAGTCACGCGCTTTTTTATCGAACTCCGACAGCATCGCCACCAGCCGCAGATAATCGAGCGCCCCATTGTCATCGATCATGGCTCTTATACTTTCGAGGCATCGCCCGACGCCTGTCTCGTCGCCGATTTTTTCTCTTAGTCCGCCGTCAAGCTGAATCATCGCAAATCCGTTATATGATTGAAGCCACTATTTCCATCAATGTCTTTTTGATCTCTGTATCGTCTGTGATAGGGTCGATCAACGCGCTTTCGCATGCGCGCCTCGGATCGACTCCGTTTTTTATCAACGCCCCCGCGTAAATCAACAGCCGCGTGGAGGCGCCCTCGTCGAGGCCGCTGTTTTTCATCGCGCGGAATTTTTCGGCCACTTTTCTAAGATCGCCCGCCTCTTTTCGCCCAACGCCGCTTTCATGTATTATTATTTCCTCTTCGAGGCTTGCGGACGGATAGTCGAAATCGAGACTGATAAACCTTTGCTTGGTGCTCTGTTTCAGGTCTTTTAATACCGTCTGATAGCCGGGGTTGTATGAGACGCACAAAACGAAATTGTCGCTCGCCTCTACAATCTGGCCCAGCTTTTCAATGGGTAAAACGCGCCTGTCGTCGGTCAATGGATGAATTACGACAGTCGTGTCTTTTCGCGCTTCGACTATTTCGTCCAGATAGCAGACGCCCCCGCATCTCACGGCGATGGTCAGCGGGCCGTCCTGCCATATTGTTGATCCCCCGTCGAGAAGATAGCGGCCCACCAGGTCGCTTGAGGTAAGATCCTCATGGCAGGCCACTGTGATAAGAGGAAGCCCCAGTTTGTACGCCATAAACGATATAAACCTTGTTTTGCCGCACCCGGTGGGGCCTTTTAGCATCAGCGGGAGCTTGTTCTCGAACGCTATGGTAAACAGTTCTATCTCGTCTCTTATCGGCAGATAAAACGGTTCGGTTTCTATCCTGTATTCCTGGACCGCCGTCTCTGAAGCTTCCTGATTTAAACCTCTCAATCGCAAATCCTCACTATCATCGTTTGGTAACAGTAAAACCAAAAACGCCCGCAACTTCGTCAAGCGCGTCGTCAGTGGCGTTTTTCAAAGCGTCTTTATCAATTCCGTACACCACAGAGTTGATTGTCAGCGATACAGCCATCGGACTCCCATCTCCTTCACTTTTAACTGTTATGTCCGGCGCGTCCCCTACCGCGCTGGCGTAAACAAATAATCTGTCCCCTTCCAGATAGGCTTTTATATGGCCTATATCTATCGCCCCGGCGTTGACACATCGGGCTGAGACCGCTTTCATCAGCTCCAACGCATATCTTTCATAGGTGTCGATGTTTTGCGCTTTTCCTGTGTTAACATCCACCACCGTCCCGTAGCCGTTTATCCCGTCATGGGCCACGTTCGGCTTTTGTGACCTGTTATCTTCAGCAATCATGCGTTTATCGTCACATTAAGCGCGGCTTCGGCCAGATCGTCGAGTCCTTCGCCAGACATGGTGGACAGCCGGATAATCGCGGCGCCGGGGTTGAATTTTGAGACCGCTTGCCTGGCCAAGTCAACCTCGGCATTTTCGATCGCGTCAACTTTGCTTAACGCTATTATATCGGCGTCTTTTAGTTGCGTCGCAACCAGCCGCTCCAGAGTTTCATAGGTCAGCAGTTTCTCGGCCCTGGTGGTGTCGAACAAGACTATGGTGGGACCGAAACTTATATCCACCGGGGAGCGAACGTATCCCGCCACTTCTTTTACCGCGCCTGGAACCGCCATGCCTGTAGGCTCTATTATCACCATGTCCGGATCAATTTCACGCGCCAGCGTTTTAAGGGTGGACCGAAGATTACCCGCCACCTGGCAACAGATACATCCGCCGCCGATATCTTTTACGGTAAGCCCGAACTCCTCCATGACTTTCCCGTCCACCGGCACTTCCCCGACATCGTTAACCAGTATCGCCACCTTTTGACCTTTTCCGGCGATAATTCTTACAAGAGCGAGAATAAGGGTCGTCTTCCCTGACCCCAGGTATCCTGCGATCTGAACCAGCTTCATTAAGCCACCACTCCCTGTTCTTAACTTTTTAGCGCGTCAACCAGCTCACGCATGTTCTCTTCGGTAACTTCCGGCCATATGTCACATCCTGGCCAGACAGCGCTTGCGCCTTCTCTCATCTTCAGGGCCTCCGGCCGCACATCTTCGAGCTTGCCCTGGTGCAGAACCTTTATAGGATCGAACCCGCTGAACATGACTACATCAGGGCCTATTTTCTCTCTGCTTACCAAAAGCTCGTTTTTGTGATCCACGCTGATTGCGTCGGCTCCGCATTTGGCCATATCCTCGACGATATAATTTGTATTTCCGCAAATATGAAGAATATTCGGCCTCGGCATTTTATCTATTATCTTCAACAAATGCGGCTTGACCAGGCTGTTGAAACTTTTGGGGCTCAGCACGTCGGACGTGGCGCCCATTTCGCGCAGTGTAAAATAATCGGCGCCTGCGTCCCTGTAAAGGTTAAAAATATCGATAATGACATCTGATAATTTTTCAAGCAGTTCGTTTGTCTTCTCCGGCTCGGTAAACGACTCTTCAAGCAGTTCGTCCAGCTCTTTTAACTGGCCGGCAAGAGTGAACGGCCCAAGAATATATGTTCCTATGGCCACTTCGTCGCCAAGATCGGCTCTGGCTATCTTTATGGCTTCGGTAACGACCGGGATTCTCGCTGTGTTGGCCAGATCGTCTGGAACAACCAATTCTCCCACATCTTTTATCGCTTTTTCCTTGATGGTCGGATAGAGCACCTGGTCTTCTCCATCGTAAAAATTTGGTTTCGACCCTAAAGCCTCGGCTTCGACAGCGAAATCGAAAGGAATTACGGCGCACTCGAAACCATACTCGCGATACATGCCGACAGCGGCTTTTGCCATCAGCTCAGGATCGCGATGAACATTGGAAAACTTGATTCCATATTTGTCCAGCACAGGCTTTATGATATTTCCCATCCCGCTGAAAACCGGTGGACGATCTACTTGCTCTCCTTTTATAAATTTAAGAACCCTTTGGCGCGGGGTGATCGAATTGCTAGACATATTTATCCTCATTGCTTAAATGACTTGAAAAATTGAAAAAATACAGGATGGTTTTTGGTGTGGAATGGTTGCGCGCGTGGAGCCTGGCGCAAATAGACAGGCCGTTTACAAAACGAACCTCTAATCGGCTTTGCATAATCTCCCCCTGGGGCCGTAAGATATCATTACATGACACCGCTTCAGCTTCGCCCGCATTTGCTAGCAAATGACCGCTCGCCGTCCAAAACCGGGCACAACAAGCAAGATCGGGCAATTTTAAAGTAACGCCTTACAACTTGCCTATGTGCAAGCTGTCATGCGAATATCAATGCTCCCCAACAAAATTCATTTTAACAGTTCTTAACATCTAGTGCATTTTAGTCATACTGAAATGTTTTGTCAATTATTTTTTTTCAGCAATTATTTCATCTATCTAATTGTTTTATATGTCTTTACATAAATATCGGTTAGAATTCGCAAATTTGCTAAATAATAGGCCTCCTGAATGGTGATTAACAGAAAATAACTGTAAAGGGAACCTCTAAACAGTGTGAATTTATATTTAAATATAAGCGATTTTCTGCTTATTATGCATGCTGGCGGAAGACGAAAAATTATCGGGCGCGAAACCGCTTTTCGGTTTTTATCAAAACATCTGGTTTTTTAGCGCCATAGTTTTTTATATGGAAATTTTGTTTCATGAATGTTATCTATTTAGGCCTTGCGCTCATGGATTCGCTTGCAATAAGAATAAGGTCTCAAGAGGAGTATTGCAAAAGATAGAGCGCCGGATCATTTTCTGAGAATCTGAACGATAATTGTAACCATTGTGGGAGATAAAAAATATATGGCCATAAAAATACAACCGCTACATGATCGCGTGCTCATCAAGCCGATGGAAGCTGAACGGATTTCTAAAAGCGGAATCATAATCCCGGATACCGCTAAAGAAAAACCACAGGAAGGAAAAATCGTCGCTCTTGGCACTGCGGACGATTTCGTTGTAAAAAAGGGAGACAAAGTAATCTACGCCAAGTACTCTGGAACCGAAATTAAACTGGATGGCAAAGACCATCTCCTGATGCGCGAGGAAGACATTCTTGGCATAGTGAAATAGCTTGCCGCCAAGCAATGGCGCGGTTGAGCTTGTCAGTTAATGTTAATGAAATTTTTGTTTTTTAAGAATATAATTGACGAAAACGTCGAGGGATGAAGTTTTGGATTTTTTGACTGTCAGGGAGATCGGTCAGATTCTTAAGGCTCATTCCAACACCGTTTACAAGATGTGCAGGGAAGGCACATTACCGGCCGTAAAAATCGGAAAAGAATGGCGTGTAGACCGGCGTAAACTCGCTTTGTTTATGGAAGGTGGCGCGCCTCCCCAGCAGAAAGATACTTATGAAAGTCTTGTTCAGCTTTCGTTGCAAGAGGGCCATCTGCTCGGAATCTTCACGCAGGAAAAAGACATTTCCGAATTCGAATTAACATTTTTCGTCAAGGCCCAAAACAGGGGCTACCGGCTGTTCAAAGCCTGCTGGTGGCAACATCCTGATGATGTAAGAAGGCATATGTCGAAGGCTGGACTGGAAGTTGAAAAACTCGAGTCGTCAGGGTCGCTGGTAATCGTAGATCTCAACGATGTTTTCCGCCGTTTCGGTCATCTAAGAGCGGCTGAAATATGGAGCAACGCCGCGGCTCAGGCGCTCGACCTGGGGTACAAAGGGTTGATAAGCTCCGGCGCCAAGCATCTGGACTGTTGCGGAAACCACAGCTTTTTAATGGAGTTCGAAAAGGCGCTGGACAAAATCATCAAAAACGAGCCTATTGTCGGCGTGTGTCCTTATTTAATGGATATGAACGTTCCTAACGCTTTTGTAAAGCTGGTAGACCTGATAAAACTTCATGGAAGGTTTTTTATCCAGACCCATGACACCGAAATACTGGCCCAGATTACTTTCGCGACGAACGCTTCTGGAAGATTAAACCATTAAACAGGCGCAAGCCGTATAAAGCAAAAATTACCTTCTGTCTTTTGATCTGATAATCCCTGTAACGGTCTCATTCTGGTTGCCACCGTTGCGCGCAACATCGTAATCTAGATTTCAGATAAGGATTATAATGAGATTAAAGCGTAAAGTTTATCTTTTTATCTCCTGTCTCTTCTATTCACGCTAACGACAAACAGCCAGCGCGCTAGCTACCTAAATTCAGGATACAAATTAATTTCAGACAAATTTTGTTGGATATTTTACGCATATCTACATTAGTAATATTTATTATCGATATACAGCCCGCTTAACTCATTCATAATCATAGTCTTACATTTCAGCATTAAGTATCGCACGCTTTTTGCTACTTCGCTGGGTGTGGGATATTGATGCAAGAGTAGTCTTCAACCCCTTTGTCACAGGCAAAGTTTTTTTATTTCAAACAAAAGAAGATTTGGCGGTTGTTTTAGCGGTAACTCTTCTCTTAACCGGTGACGACGCGGTATCTGAAGAAAAACAATTTAAGGGGTCATGCAATGAAGCTGGGTAACGGCGCAAAAAACATTTTTGTTGTCGATGACGATCCCGCGATCCGAACTATTCTTGGCTCTCGCCTGAAAGAGGCCGGCTACAAGGTAACGCTTTGCGATGGCGATGATCTTGTTGACAAGATGGAGCAGAATCCGTTCGATCTACTCATCACCGGCGTCCGTATGCCTGAAGCCAGCGGTGTGGCGGCTCTCGAATATGTAAAAAGCAACCACCAGACGGCGCAGGTGATTCTACTCACCGGCGCGAATGAAATCGATACCGCCATAAACGTTATGAAAAACGGCGCGTTTGATTATCTGGAAAAACCGATCACTCAGGAGCATCTGCTCAGTTCGGTTCAAAGAGCGTTGGCTCACCACGAAATTCTGGAGCGTAATCTCCATTTGGAGCGGGAGAACCAGGGCTATCTTGCCCGGCTTGAGCGCCATGCCACCGAACGAGAAGAGGCGCTCCGCATGGCCGAAAAAATTATTGCGCGCGCGTTTGAGGGGATTATCGTCACCGACACCAATGGAATAGTCAAATTTGTTAATCCTGCCTTCACTACCATCACCGGCCTTACCGCCCAGGAAAGCATTGGGCGCCGCCCCGATATTCTAAGGACAGACAAACAGGGGCCTGACTTCTACGCAAAGCTTTGGGCGATACTAGTTTCCACCGGTCATTGGGAGGGGGAGATATGGAACCAAAAGAAGGATGGAAGCGTTTATCCTCTTTCAGTCTCCATTTCGTCCATCCGGGATTCTGATAAGCGCGTCACCAACTATGCGTCCTTTATCAAAGACATTAGCAAACGAAAAAAATATGAGAAGGAAATGCATTTCCGGGTTAACTATGATCGCCTGACCAGGCTCCCTAATCGCTCTTTTTTCAAAGAACGCCTGACACACGCCATTTTGCGGGCAAAGAGAGAATCACAAACCATGGCGGCGCTCTTTCTCGATATTGACAACTTCAAAAATGTGAACGACACATACGGCCATAGCGTGGGCGATCTTCTTTTAAAAGAAGCTTCCGCTCGTCTGATGGAGACACTGCGCGAATCGGACACAGTGTCACGACTGGGGGACGACGAGTTCGCTATTCTTTTGGAGGAAGTGGCGAATGAATTTGAGGTAAAAGATGTTGTCTGCCGCCTGATCGATAACATGAACAAGCCATATCTTCTGGATGAATACGAGATATTCGTGTCGGTCAGTATCGGAATCACCCTCTTCTCTGACGAAGGAGACTCCGCCGGCGCGGTGATGAAGAGCGCGGATATCGCCATTACCCATGCCAAGAAAAAAGGTAAAAACCGGTATGAGTTTTTCGTAAAAGAAATGAGCGACCGGCTTACGGCGCGGCTCGCCATCGAAACGGGCCTTAGAAAAGCTTTAGAGAAAGATGAGCTTGTCGCGATGTATCAGCCACAGGTTGACAGCGTGACCGGACGTATACAGGGGCTGGAGGCCCTTATGCGCTGGCGCCGCCCCGGATTTGGCCTGGAGCCACCCAGCAAGTTCATTTCGGTTGCGGAACAATCAGGCCTTATCATCAGCATGGGAGAGTGGATTCTAAGAGAAGCCTGTTCGGAGGTCAAGCGCTGGCACAACGTAGGATTCGACGATCTACTCATGTCAGTTAATGTATCGGCCAAGCAATTCGAGAAAAAAAATCTTGTCGAAACAGTTCGCCTGATTCTGTCCGAAACCAACCTTGCGCCCCATTACCTTGAGCTTGAGATCACCGAGAGCTCCATCATGGCCAATATGGATTGGGCGACGAAAATCATGCGCCAGTTAAGCGAGCTTGGGGTCAATATTTCAATCGACGATTTCGGCACCGGTTTTTCATCAATGAGCCGCCTGAGAAAATTCCCCATCAGCAAACTAAAAGTGGACAAATCATTCGTAGACGACATTACCGGAGACAATGATAATATGGCCATTGTCCAGGCGACGATATCCATGGGCCATAGCATGGGACTACGTGTTATCGCCGAGGGCGCCGAAACATTGGAGCAGGTTTCCGCTCTTAACGACAATGGTTGCTCTCACATTCAAGGGTTTTATTTCAGTCCTCCTGAGACGCCCGAAAAGATTCTGGAGCTTCTCAAAAAACATAACCAAACAGAACGGTCATCAACCTGGGCATGTGGCGCATAAGCTAAAAGGCTGGCGGCGTTAATGGAAAGGATTTAGCGGGTTTCTGAGTTCGTTAAAATCTGGTTGTATTCATTAAGGGGGTTGATCTATTGGAGCGGGCGGCGGGGTTCGAACCCGTGACATCCAGCTTGGGAAGCTGACGCTCTACCAGCTGAGCTACGCCCGCGTAAGGCTTCACAATATCATATTAACATTCAGGTTTCGGTTTAAAAAAAACCGGCCCACCTTGAGATCAGTCGAAGTTTATCACTTTTCTTCTGTCTATTATATGGGCCTCAATAGCGTCGGCCGCTTTGACAGGATCGTCTTCGAGCAACATCCGCCCGCCAGTCACATTCACCATATCTTCCGTCAGGTATTTCGTCACCAGCTCACTTCCACGTATCATAGGCTCCGGCGAAACGTGGGTAAGCAGTCCGAACGAAAGCGTGGTGAAGATGTCGGCGATCGCTTTTTGCTCCATATACTCAGGAACCGCCGCCGCCACCGGAAGCTCGCTGGTGTCGCAACCGATCGTCCAGGCCAGCGCCGCCACCGTATCCAGGATTTTGCCCACATCGGTGCATGACCCGTAGGAGACTATCGGCGGCACATCATATTTTTCACAGACCGCGCGCAGTTTCGCGCCCGCCATCTTCGCCATCTCCCTCGTGGACATACCCAGGTTTTGATGCGTCGATGAACAGCATCCCGCGCCGATGACCATGATATCGCGTTTGATCAGCTCCATCGTCAAATCCTGAATCATTTTGCCCCCCTGCCCCGACCTTACGGTGGTGCAACCGGCGACGGCCACCGCTCCTTTGATACTGCCTTCTTTCATATGCGCTATGTATGTGTTGATGTCGTTACCGAACATTTTTAGCACAGTTTCCGTCGTATAACCGGCGATAGCCTCCGGGTTTTTCTCAGCGCTCGGAAGGGTGATGACTCTCGACTTATCCGCCTTGCGGGCTTTGAACTGCGAAATGCTGTCGCTCAGAACTTTAGCAGCCTGCTCTTCGGCATTCTCCGGGTCGAAATCGAGGGACTCCACATCGGGAAACCGCACTACCTGATCCAAACTTAAAAGTTTTGTGCCGTACTTGTCGGCGTAATCTTTGAGGCTTGGAACCGCGCAGTTAAAATCCATCAAGAACATATCGACGGCGCCTGTCGCGATGAACAACTCTTCCTGAATCCAGTTGCCAAGCTGGCCCCCAAATATATCTTTATACTCTTCCCTGGCCGAGACGTTCATCAACTGCTGGCCCGCGCATAAAGAGCCGTAAAGTTTTATCCCTTTCGCGCCCGCTTCTTTCGCCGCAGACTGAAAAGCATCGTCATTGGCCTTGTCCATGATGATACTTGCAAATATCGGCTGGTGGCCGTTTGCGATAATATTAACCGTGTCCGGATCGATACAGGCGATATTCGTCTGGGCCGAAGTGAGGCTGGCGGTGCCCATAATAATATCTTGTATAACGGTAATGCCCCAGAGCCCGGCGTACTCGTTCGCGTTGCCGAGCCTCAGAGCGGTTTTCAGCAAATCCACGGCGTCGTTGCTTATATTCGTCATACACTTTGTCAGCGCTGTCATCACTTCAGAGGCGGGGCTGGTTGCGTAAAGCCCGGTTTTCTTCCAGACTTCTTTTCGTTGCTCCACGGCGAACATATCCATCAGCGCTAAAGGCTCGTCGTTTTGTTTTCCTATCTCGTTGAGCATGAAATCGGCGAACAGGACGGCGAGCTCCTTAACCGGTTTTTCATGGTCGTAACCGAGCGCCTGGCACATTCTCCTGAGCTTTTCCTCGTCTTTGATCTTGATCGATGATTTACCTTCGCCGATAGATTTAAGGGTTTTCGCAAGGTTACGGCATTGATAATTGTTGGCCGCCGTACCTATAGCTGTCAGCTGTAGCAGGTTGCGGGCGACGATGACATCTCCGTTTACGCCGCATACGCCAAGCGGTTTTCTTTCGCTTATCCGGCAAGGGCCGTCGGAGCACAACTGACAGCTTAAACCCTGTTTGCAAAATTCGCATTGAGGTTGCTGGGCCTTGAAACGCTCGAATACCGTGCTCATCCCCTGCGCCAGCGCCGCCGCATGAATTTCCTGGCTCTGTTTATCCTGATGCATAACACCTGCGTCTACTACTTTTTCTGACATCGTTTACTTCCTATCATTTACAGGTTGACGAAACTATCCACGGTACTTTACACATAATCTAAAGATTTAACCATCGAATATGAAATGCTTTTATGACTTTTGTCACCACTTCGTGTAATGATCTTCTGTTCAAACTCGGAAAAATTCGCATTAGCTGTAGGCTATTCCCTTTTAGCTGTTTATTGAAGGTTGGGTTATAATTCTTTCCATTTATCCTGATAACTGTTTATTTGAATCGCAATCGGAAAACCATGAGATTTTTCATTCTCTTTTTTTTAGTAATCTTGATAATGATCCCTCCGGCAATGGCGAAGAGTGGAGGCGAACAAGGCGTGGGCGATAAGAAAAAACTCGATATCGGCGTTACCGTTGGCGGATCGAGGGATACGGGAAACACCGAGACAAGCAAGGCCAGGCTCTCGGTCGATTCGACTTACCGGGCCGATTGGGCGGTGAGCGAGTTCAAATCTTTGTATCAATATGAGGAGAAAAGCGGAAAAGCGAATCAGAACCGGCTGGAGCTTAAGCTACAAGAATCGTTGCCGACCATTTCGCGCTGGGCGCCTTTTGTCACGAACAGCTTTACATGGGATGAGATCAAGGGGGTGGATTATGATAACAACACAGGCGCGGGCGTCAAGTATCTGCTTGTCTCCAAAAAAGATCGGGAAATTTCTCTTAGCGGATCGATCTTGTACCAGGTTTTAAAATACGAAGAGCAGAAAAAAGAGAGTAACGCCGCTTACGCATTGGAAAGCTCATTGAAATGGGGGCGAGGCGACCTTAAACTTATGATTGATCTCTACTATCAGGCAAGCGCCGAAGACGGGGAGAATTACAAATACAACTCTGATTTCAGGCTGACATATTTCCTGACCTCTATCCTGGGAGTGTCGGCGGAGTTTTCAAGCAGGTACAGGAACATTACGCCGGAAGGCGCCCCCAAGCTCGATACGACTACGGTTTTTTCCGTTACGCTGGCGTATTAGAGGCGCTAGACGCCTATCTTCCCGTGGAGCACAATGGCGTTTGCTACTAACTGGTGGACGCTGGCTACAATCTCCATGTCGAATCCGTATTTGGGCAGGACTTTGGAGAATTGCGCTTTGCAGATGGCGCAGATCATCGCCATGGTGTTAACACCGTCCCGCTCCACCACCTCATGAAGCGTCTGCGCGCGCGGCATGGCGCCTTTTACCCGAAGATCCATAAGCTCGTCGGTGAGAAGCCCGCCGCCTCCGCCGCAACAGTAGGTGAACTCGCGGATAGCGTCCTCGTGCATCTCCACGAAATTGTTGCAGACAGACTTTATGACCTCGCGGGGAATGTCAAACTGCCCCCCCGGCATATCGCCCATCCTTGATGCGCGCGCCACGTTGCATGAATCGTGGAAAGTGACGATACGGTCATCGTTGGCGGATTTGTCTATCTTGATACCGTCACGTTTTATCAGATCCAGCGTGAACTCGCATATATGCGTGGGAGCGCGATATTTCGGGTCGAGAAAATCGAACGGCCCGATGAGTGTGTTCCAGAAACTGTAGGCGACGCGCCACGCATGGCCGCACTCGCCGACGATTATTCTTTTGACTTTAAGGTCATGCGCCGCGTCCTTGATTCTTTGGGCGACCTTTTTCATGGTGTCGTAGTTGCCGATGAACATCCCGAAATTGGCGAACTCGGAGGCGTAGGAGCTGACCGTCCACGACACTCCCGCCTCGTGGAATACTTTTCCGTATCCTGTAAAACCCTCGATATGGGGAGAACTGAAAAAATCGGCCGACGGGGCGATGACAAGCACATCGGCGCCCACCTCGTCGAGCGGGTATTTGACCGCTACGCCATCCTCTTCTTCAACGTCCTCTTCGACAAACTCCAGCGTATTTTTCAAAGCGGCTTTTTCCATACCCAGGTTGTTGCCAACTGTCGTAACCTTGCCCAGGATTTCGTTGCAATATTTATGGCCGATACCGACGCTGTTCATGATCTCGCGAGCCGCCATCGTCACCTCTGCGGTATCAATCCCGTAAGGACAAAAGACGGAGCATCTTCTGCACTGGGAGCATTGATGGAAATAGTTATACCACTCGTCCATCACATCCTCGGTCATCTCCTCCGCGTTCGCAAGACCGGGGGCCAGCTTGCCGCCTATCGTAAAATACTTTCTGTAGACTTTGCGCATAAGCTCCTGGCGGGCGACCGGCATATTTTTAGGGTCTTTTGTGCCAAGATAATAGTGGCATTTGTCGGTGCACGCGCCGCATTTTACGCAGATATCCATGTAGACCTGCAATGAGCGGTATTTGGAAAGCAGGTCGCCCATCTTATCGACAGCCGCCACTTTCCAGTTCTTCACTCTCTCGCCTGGAAATCCCAGGGCCTCGTTATGCTCAGGTTTTGCGAGATTAGGTTTGTAGTGGGCGGTCGCTCCCGGCTCGATAGCGGGAATCCGGATTTCGCCCGTCAGCTTTTCGGTTTTGATTTTATCTTTTTTACCCGCCATAATATACTCCCAGCCTTTATTGAGCGGCCCAGGGGTTTACATGACGCCTTTCGCGAGGGTCATCCACCTGGTTGCGGGTAGGCGAGAAGAATATGCCGCCAGCGTGCATAAGTTTTGAAAAAGGGAAATAAACCATAAGGATCAAAACAAGGCTCAGATGAATGATGAACATCGGATCGGCCGGCATCTGGACAGGGCTAAAAGTCACGATGCCCATGATAAATCCTTTTACAGCCGCCACGTCCGCCCTTATAACGAATTTCATAAGGAGCCCCGTAACGCCTATGAGCCCTATGAGAGACAACACGAAATAATCAGCGATCGATGATATATAGGCGACTCTATCGACCGACATTCTCCTTAAAAAAAGATATGCAAGGGCCGTTACCATTATCACACCCGCCCATACTCCCGGCGGCCCCGCAAGCGCGACCATTTCAGGAATGGGAACAAGAAAATATCTGAGATGACGTAAGAGAACAAGCGCAAGGGCGGCGTGGAAAACGTAGCCCCCCAGCCATGTCCATTTATTTCCTTTAAACAGGCTTGTGAAAAACAGAACTTCCCCGGCCAATCTTCCAGCGACTCCGGCTCTACTTGTCGGAGCGGGCGTCGTCGGAATTTTAAGCGGAGCCGGGGTTGAGGCGTATTTATATATTCTGGAGGTAACCCCTGCTATAAACACCGCCGTAGCAATGTAGCAAAGCGCTATGTATACAAATGAAAGAGCGGATACACCCCCCATGCGGACTATTAAACTCCTTTTTCAGACCGGGCAGGCCGGGCAAGCCCGGGCAAGCCGGACAGGCCGGGAAAACCGCCCGATCATAAACCACACCTGCAAGGCAAAAACAGTGGCGCTGTTAAAATTAATCAGAGGACGCTATACGCATCCGGTCGGCTTCGGCAAACCGGCGATTTTACAGGCTTGCTTGGCAGGCCCCCCAGGATAAAGGTCATACAGATACTTGGTATTACCTTTTTCCTTGCCCAGTTTTTTACCGATCGCTTTTGTAAGAATCCTGATCATCGGGGCGATCTTGTACTCTTCATAATACTCTCTGAGAAAGTTGACTACTTCCCAGTGGGCGTCGGTCATTTCGACCTCTTCCTCTTCCGCCAGATGCGCGGCCACGCCCCGGTTCCACTGGTCCAAATCAATCAGATAGCCGTCCTCGTCAGTCTCATATGTAGTTCCCGCCAGCTCAAAAGCCATTCTTGTTCCTCCTTATCGTCTTACCAGATTTTAGTTATTGGCCAATGTGAGCAACATTGTATTAAGTAGAGCTATACCTCTCAAATTACAGAGCAAAGTATACCACATTCATATAACTTAAAACTCTCTCAAATCAGAGTCCCATGCCCATTTCTATGTACCCGCTTGGGCAAGATTCCGCGCAGATATGACAACCAACACATTTTGTATAATCAGTGAACATCACAAAGCCCTGGGGCATCTTCATATCCCTGTCGATAGCTTCGTATGGACAATATATACGGCACTGATCGCATGTAAAGCAAAGCCCGCAACTCATGCAACGCTTCGCTTCGGCCATCGCCTGCTCTTCGGTGATGGTCTCGAATATTTCCTGAAAACCGAACCCACGGACATCCGCCGGTAACGATTTCTCCTCGTTTCGCGGAGCTGTGGGGTAATAGCTTAAAATCATCTTTCCGGTTTTCACAACTCTGGCGCGCGGTTTAACTTTGTCCACCCTGTCATTCAGGAAGCTGTCAATAGACGCGGCCGCTTTTCTGCCTTCGCCGACCGATCTGGTGGAAATCCCCAGGCCCAGAGCGTCTCCGCCCGCATACACACCTTTAGTTCCAGTCTGCATAGAATTCTTGTCGATTTTCACCCAGCCCCGTTCATCGCTTAGCTCTTCCATGCCACCGGAAAGATCAGGTTTCTGCCCGATACCAACGATCAAAGATGTTAGATCGATGGTAAATTCCGATCCTTCAATCGGAACAGGCCGCCTTCTGCCGGAGCTGTCTTTTTCGCCAAGCTCCATCCGAATACACTTTACAGCTGTTGCGCGGCCACTATCCCTTATCACCTCTACAGGCGCTGTAAGGTACTCGATTCTGACCCCTTCCTCCACCGCCTCGTCAATGTCACGCTCGATGGCTGGCATCTCCTCGCGAGTACGCCTGTATAATATAGTGACGTCCGCCTCGCTGGATCTTTTGGAGATTCGGGCGGAGTCCAGAGCCGCCTTACCGGCGGCGTCCAATTCAGTCACCGCCTCTTTCGCCGCTTCCCTGGTCTCCTCGTCCTCTTCAGACAAGGCCACCCGTAAAGAAGCCCGCGCCGCGTCAATGGCGCTGTCGCCGCCGCCGATCACCACAACCTGCGTTCCGATGTCCACCTTCGCGCCAGAGTTTACCCGGTTGAGGTAACTTGCGGCTGTAAACACATTAGCCGCGTCGTCACCCGGCACGCCAAGCTTGGCGCCTTTATGCGCCCCGGTGGCCACATATACAGCGTCATATTCCTTTTTTAATTTGTCAAAAGGAACATCTACTCCGATTTTGGTTTTGAGCTTAAGCTCTATGCCAAGATCAAGAATGTTCTGTATTTCAGCGTCCAGGATATCGCGAGGCAGGCGGTATTTAGGTATACCGTAACGGAGCATCCCTCCCGCTTCGGCGAACGACTCGAATATGGTGACCTGGTATCCGCGCCGGGCCAGTTGATAGGCGCATGACAGCCCGGACGGGCCGGAGCCTATCACGGCTATCTTCTTGTCTTTAACCTCGTCGGTCAACTTTCTGAATTTCAGGCCCCGTTTTAGCCCGTGATCGCCAATGAACCGCTCCATATTGTTAATGGCCACGGCGCCATCCTCTTTTTCCTTCCGGTTACACCCACTCTCGCAAGGGTGGGGACATATCCGGCCGTGAACGGACGGCAGAGGGTTTTTATCAGTCAGAATCCGCCACGCCTCATCAATAGACTCATCCACGGGGCGTTTAAAAAGCCCCGCCTGGGCTATGGATGTAAGGTAACCTCTGATATCCTCGCTACTCGGACATTCAAGCCGGCAAGGAGGCAGTTTCCTGACATATGTGGGACATTTCCAACTGGCCCCGCTTACAAGAACCACATCTCCCGCCTCCGGCCTGGCGAGGCTCATTTCACCTGATTCAACAAGATCTTCCGCTGTATGCCTGTACTCCTTCATTCGTCAACCCCTATAGCCTGACATGCGTCGATGAGTTAAACGTGGATCGGGCCATGTGAGTGTCCTCGATATGGTATTTGGTGAAAGGAAATCCGGTCATCTCGAAAAACCTGCTCCAGCCGATACGCTCGATCCATTCCCCGATCCGCTCCCAATGCTTGGCGTCGGCTTTATAGGCCTCGATGATCCGGCGCACCACGTCGGTGACTTCGGGCCAGTGCGGGGAGTTGTTGGGCAGATTGGCAACGGCAAGCTTGTGAAATGTCGGCTTGGAGCGCGCGTTGGAATGCTTGCCGCCTACCCAGATAGCGAGTTTCGTAGAGTCCGGGCCGTTAATCTGCATGGGTGGGCAGGGCGGGTAACAGGCGCCGCAGCAAATACATTTTTTCTCGTCGACCTCGAGCGAAGGCTTGCCATTAACCATCGCTGGACGAATGGCTGCCACCGGGCAACGCGCGACGACGGCCGGTCGTTCGCAAACATTGGCCACGAGGTCGTGATTGATCTTGGGCGGTTTGGTGTATTGCACGTTGATCGCGATATCGCCCTGACCGCCACAATTGATCTGGCAACAAGACGTGGTCATGCGCACGCGGTTAGGCATCTCTTCGTGGGTAAACTCGTGGTACAGCTCGTCC
>ENA-ORDP01000056-ORDP01000056.1-marine-sediment-metagenome-genome-assembly--contig:-NODE-56-length-64000-cov-11.676910_pt1 | contig 64000 bp, 60 predicted proteins | sample MGYA00248627_ERZ508539 | MGnify/ENA primary metagenome ERZ508539 (study PRJEB26208, sample SAMN05571518) | marine sediment metagenome | biome: deep sea; feature: Hydrothermal vent; material...
AGACGAGCAGGAAGAGAAAACACCCGCGCAACGCCATGTGGCAATGACGTGGGCGCAACGGCTCAAGCGGGTATTCAACATTGATGTGGAAACCTGCCGGGTCTGCGGTGGCACCGCCAGGGTGATTGCCTGTATCGAAGATCCTGTAGTCATCAAGACGATACTGGCCCATATAGAGGCGCCAGCGCCGAAGCTGGGCGAGTCCGTGTTACCCGAGAGTCGCGCACCGCCACAGGCCAGCCTGTTCAGCTAATCACCGGAATGTCTCTGTGTACCCCTATGTTGCAGCCAAGTGCTGACTCGACAGGGTATTGATTGGTCTGGGGACTAGTATTGACAGGGAAATGGGTGAAAGAAGCCGGATTTTCAGGGTGGCGCGCGGTGATTTGGGGAAGATTTCAGCGTGATCGGGGTGAAAAAAGGGTGAAACGGTATTTCAATGGCAGTGGATGTAGTGGGAATGGGTGTTTATTCTTCCTATACTTTTCGTTGACAGCATCAATAAAGATGTGGTTTTATTTCTATTCTAATAATTAAAAAGGGAGTTGATATGAAGTTAATGTTGATAACAATACTTATGTTTTTTTCTTTGCAGGCCAATGCGGATTACTTTTTCGGGGTGAATAAAGATGGTCAGGCCACTTCTTGTCAAGGCACTGACTGGTCCGATGAAATGGTAAAGACCAGGTTTTCTGAAACGTTGACCTGTACTAGCGCTACTGATAAAGACGGCACGATGATTCTCACCTGCAGAGATGCACTTGGTAGGCCAAACTCAATGGTTTATAAAGCTAAAAGCCTGAGTACCTGTGTTTCTCTTCACAGTTCCATTACAAATATTCTAAACAGATAATTGGGTGAAATTAAACATGGCTTTGGTGAAATGCAAAGATTGCGGTGCATAGCCTGACAGTCGATATTTGTACAGGGACTAAAGTTAAGGAACATCTGATGAATCGTCATTGAGGAACGAAGTGAAGTGTCAATCACTAAGGAAGGGTAGAATAATACGTATATTATGATAACTTTTTCGTGCTACGACTGAGAACTCCAGAATTCTTGCCAACGTTTTGTTACATTATCTTCATACAAATGAAATAAATTCGTAACATTTCTTGTCCATACTTCCCCAACGATAGAGTCGTCGTGTCACAACAACGTCAAATAAGCTCCCTACACTGCGTAGCGTGAGACGGCAGTGCGCATCTGCGCGTGTATGAAATTTTTTTGATCTTATCAGTTTAGGAGACGACATGAATCCATTCACCAAAAAGCACATCATCGTTGTAGCTCTGTTGTTGGTAGGCGCCCAAGCGGCTTCTGCCGGCACAGATGTATTCTTTAACCCCCTGACGCAACCCGCCGCGATTGCCCAGGTACCCGACCACATCAATGAACTGAATTCACCCTGGCAGGTACCGGCCGGCATCAGTTACAAAAACCTGACCAGCCTGCATGAGATCGAAGCCGACTCCTCCCAGCAGTCTACCGTGCGTGTCCCCGGCCTCGGCGCCGGTGCCTCGGCTACCGATATGAGCGCCTTCGATTCAAGCGGCCGTTATATCTTTTTGCCGCACGAAACGATGTTCGGCGCCGGTGTGACCCGCTATGACACCGTGACCGATCGCGCCGTCAACCTGTTCAAGGGTGACATGAATGGCGCAGTCGGTAACTGGAGTGGCGACTTTGGCGCCTTCGACCCGGCCACCTGGACGCCGGTCAACACCCTGCTGCTGGGTGAAGAATGGTCCGGCGAAGGCCGTTTGTTTGAGCTGATGAACCCGATGGCCGATGTTGAAGCTGGCGAGGCCATTAATCTACGTGAGCTGAATAGCATACCCAACGTTTCCCACGAAGGTCTGCGCTTTAATCACGACGGCACGGCATTGTATTTCGTCGATGAAGATAAATCCGGCTCGATCTACAAGTTTGTGCCTTCTGTGAAGGGCGACTACAGCAAGGGCCAGTCCTTTGTACTCGTAGTCGATGCCTTTGCCGGTGATCCGGCCGTTCACTGGAACGTGGGCGTCAATGCCGGCGCGGTGCGTACCGGGACGGCCCACTGGGCGCCGTTGACTGATGCCAGTGGCGTTGCCCTGACCGCGACCGACCCGTTCCGCAACGGTCCGAGCCGAAGCAGCAACCCTGATCTGATCCGTGGTGGCCGTGCCGCCGCCGATGAGGTGGATGCTACCCCGTTTGGTCGTCCGGAAGATGTGGAAGTGGGTTATCTGGCCAATGGCAACGAAGTGCTGTACTTCAACGCCACCTCCGAACATGTCGTCTACTCCATCGAGGAATTCGGGAATGGACAGGCCATGGTGCGTCTGGCGGCCAGTACCGCCACGCCGAGGAACCTTGGTTACGCTCCCACTACGGCGCAACTGAATTCACCCGACAACTTGGCCCAGGACGCCCTCGGCAACATCTACATCGTCGAGGATAAGCCTGATCCGATGGTGGCAGGCGACGATGTCTGGTTCCTGCGCGACACCAATGGTGACGGCGTCGCGGAATCCCTCGATCACTTCATGAGCTTGCAGGTGAAGGGCGCGGAAAGCACCGGCATGATCTTCAATCCGGCCAACCCCACCCAGTTCATCATCAACGTGCAGCACCCAGAAAGCACCAATGTGGCAGGCGGTCAAGGCGATGCCACGTGGCTGTATGACCTCAAGGATGTGGTGGCCCCGCCCTGCGTCAAGGACGATGACGAGTATGGTAGACATCACGAACGCAGCGAACAGCGTAAGGTGAGGACCTGCAGTGATAGCGATGACACCAACTTCATCAACAAGCTGATCAAAGCAGGTAGATAAGATAGGGTTATTAGCCCGGCATTGATAACGATGCCATGAACGCCTGCCCCCTTGGGCAGGCGTTTTTTTATATCCAGAACCTGCTGGCGTCTGATAACCTCGGCTAAATACCTCATCGCAAGGATACGATTATGTTGCACCTGTTGGCTGGCACGGATGCCGACAAGGGGTTGGTTCGTTTCGAGCGTCATCGGCCGGAACAAACGCTTCTCTATAAGCTTGTCGAGCAATACTATTCCGATTTCGAGATGCAGTGGGCATCCGAAGGCAGGGCGTTGCCGGACTACGTTCGCCAGGAGTTCGATGAGTATCTAAAATGCGGCCGTCTCGAGTACGGGTTTCTGCGCGCAAAACCACTGGCAAAACCACTGGGGTCAGACACGATTGAAGTGTTTATAATCACAAATAATCTTCAGCTGGTGCACATCTACAATTCAGATTTTCCACAGAAATGACCGCTTAGGAGATATCAAAATATTGGATCATCTATTTAGAATTCGCCAGCTTTGTCTTCGATAGCGGATGTTGAAAATTTATCTTAGTCTCAGGCTTGTACCGGCTTTGATCTTAAACCCCCTTTTGGGTTGTCGAGCACTGGAAGGCTGGACCGGAAAAGAGCGGTGCATGTCTGAGGTAGTGTGGTATAACGACTTACCTGTACATATCAGCGTGGTGAGTAGCCATTAGCTGCAAGGCACGTTTCGCCGGGAATGGCATGCCCTTTTCAAGAGAACACCTGCCCGAGTTCACCGCGCCCGGTTCAGACTGAAGCGCGCAGAGTAGCTGAAGGCCAACACAATGGGGGGCGGCTTTTCTTTGGTTCTGTTTCTTTTATCCGTATAAAAGAAATGAACTCGTCCATGAAGGACGAAATACTTAGTATAATTCAAGCAAAAGAATAAAAAATTACAACGTAAGTTCCCCCGGAACACTACCCAAAACCCAGTTACGTATCCCCCAGTGAAGAACATCATCAACAGAAGATGTTTCCAGATCATCCGGTGGATCCTGCCCCAGATCCCGAAGAGTCATAACCAGTGTCCGCGCTGGGTCCCTCATCGATACAGCTTCGGCACTGGTCTGTTTGGATAACTTTGCACCTCCTGCATTGACTGCTACCGGTATATGTCCGTATTGCGGTGGCTGGATACCCAGTACCTCCTGTAGATAGCTCTGTGCCGGAGTCGATGTGAGCAGATCGGCGCCGCGGATGATTTCAGTGATCTGTTGCTCTGCATCATCGACAACTACCGCCAGGTGATAGGCATACAGCCTGTCTGAACGGCGTACGATGAAGTCACCATTTGAATCAAAAAGATTGAATATCTGTTGGCCCTGAATCAGATCCATCCATGTGACTGCCCGATCGGGTGTTTTGATACGTAACGAAAAACGTTTACGTTCAGGTATATAGCCCTTTCGACAGTGACCCTGGTAAAAATTTTCGCCACGTTTTGCTATTTCCTTCCTGCTGCAGCTACAGCGATAAAGCAGATCCTTTTTTGTTAGCTGTGCCAATGCCTCATCGTATAATTCGCTGCGGTGACTCTGATAGACAACCTCTTTGTCCCAGTGCAGGCCATATTGTTCCAGGGTGCGAAGGATATCTGCACTTGCACCGGATACTTCCCGTGGCGGATCCAGATCATCAATACGAACCAGCCATGTTCCATTTTTTGAACGGATGTTGAGGTGGCTGGCAACGGCGGCCAGTAGCGAACCGTAGTGTAGAGGGCCGGTAGGGGAGGGGGCGAATCGCCCAATGGCCGGGGGTGTCATCTTTTACGATAAAGGTAGTGGATGGCCTTTTTTAATGTCTGGTTTGCTTTCTTCCCGCTGTATATGCCCGTCAGCCATTCAACAACAGGCTTACGATTTTTATTCAGGCATTTATACTTTAACTGTTCTTTAGTCATTGAATTAAGTGCAGAGACCAGTTGTTCATTTTGCTCTCTGTTATCGCGAATCTGGTAACAGTTTGTTAAATAAGTACGAATGGTGAAAAGAGCCGCCTGCTGTTCCGGGAATGGCCATAATACCTGACGTTCTACCCGCAAATACAGGGAAGGGTGGTGAGGGTCGAAACGTGTTTTATTTTTTTTACTGCCCGTTGATGACAGACAGGGGCGTGGGTGTTGATTTAGATTGGCTTCGGGTGTCAGATCCCAGACAAATCGCAGGAAAGGGCCTTTCTTAACAATGGTATTAACTATTGCCTCGGCATCCCGCTTGCTGTTATGTATGCCAGCGACTGGTTCATGTATTGATTGAAATGATTGCCCTATTTTTTCTTCCGCTGCCCAGTTATTAGCCTGGCAGAGGTGAACTGCGGCCAGCCAGTCACGACCAAAAGGGGATTTGCTGATTATGACCATGTCTTCCTGTATCTGGCAGGCCAGCGCATCCAGTGTGTCATGGTAGTCAGGGGAGGGTGCCGGCCCATTTCGTTCAACTTTTATAAAGCGCAGCTTCTGGTCAAATACAAGTGTTTCATCTGTAAGTTTGCAATAGAGTGCAATGTCTTTTTCCGACTGACTATTCAGCTGAAACAGGTCGGGGTGTTCCAGTGTCAGGCGTTCAATGATAAAGCGTAGAATACTTATTAAAACCTCTGTAGAAAGCATTTGCGTACGGTAGTACTTTGACAGTCTTTCCTGTCGTGCATCGAGTTTTACCTGGCGATAGACGGTAAAGTTTTCATCCAGCTGGAACACCTGTTGATCGGCGGCAGTGTTACCGAGATCAACACCGAAGTCTTTTAGTGCGGGATTGACATCGTAGATACCGTCCTGCAGGGGAAAATAACTTGCGGCATGTGGTAACGGGGTATTTTCAGATGTGCCGGTCATGCTCTCTGTTGCTCTCCGTTGGTGGTCAACAGTGTAAGGGCCTCATTGTATTTTTCCTGTGTCTGTCTGACGATGTCATCAGGAATGGCTGGCGCAGGGGCTGTTTTATCCCAGCCTGTGTTCTCAAGCCAGTCACGAATGTACTGCTTGTCGAAACTTTCAGGGCTGCTGCCGGGCTGGTAACTGGCTACTGGCCAGAAGCGGGAGGAATCCGGCGTCAGCGCCTCATCAATGAGAAAAAGCCTGCCCTGTTCATCCTCTCCAAACTCAAATTTAGTGTCTGCAATAATAATCCCATGCTGCAGAGCAAATTCTGCTGCAAAATGGTACAGTGCCAGGCTGGTGTCCCTGATTTCTTCGGCACGTGGCCGGCCGATCTGATCAAGCAGTATTTCAAAGCTGAGGTTCTCGTCATGCTCACCCGCTGCGGCCTTGGTTGAGGGTGTAAACAGGTTTTGCGGTAATTTATCCGCCATTTTCAGTCCTGCCGGCAGGGTAATATCACAGACACTTTGTGTCTGCTGATACTCCTTCCAGCCTGAGCCCGCCAGGTATCCACGGACGATGGCTTCAACAGGCAGTACTTTCAGGTTTCTGACTATCATGCTGCGTCCCTGCAGCCATTCTTTCTCTGCCGGGTTTAATGACAGGCTGGAAATATTTGTAGTCAATAGATGATTGGGGATGATGTGGCGGGTCTTCTCAAACCAGAATTCAGCGACCCGGGTCAGTATGCGCCCCTTGTCAGGGATCTGCGTCGGCATGATGACATCAAAGGCAGAGAGCCGGTCACTGGCAACAAACAGCAGACGCCCATCGTCAATACGATATATTTCTCTCACTTTGCCGCTAGCAATGTGTTCAAGGCTGGTGATTTCAGTGTTAAGCGTCATGGTGATTGAATTGTTTTTTGTAAAATGCCAGAGGTTCCTGATTCAATGAAATAAGCCCCGTCATTGCGAACGTAGTGCGGCAATCTCTTTGTTCAGAATCAGCATCATGAGATTGCCGCATTGCTACGCTCCTCGCAATGACTGTGGATCGAAAAATTTTATTGCTTGCTCACTAATCAGCGTGCTCATGCTCAATGTGTTTATGAATAAAATCACGGATAAAATACATTGGTCGCGCACTACTGAAACGATCAATAGCCTCACCCTTATGAAACAGAATGACAGTAGGAAAGCCGCGCACATTATAGCGGCCAGCCAGCTTCATGTTATTGCCTTTATCTATTTCAATTTTTACTAGCAGCACCAGCCCCTGTTCTTCTTCTACCGCTTTTATCAGATTCGGTGCGAGAGCATGACAGGGGCCGCACCAGTCGGCCCAGAAATCAACCAGAACCAGCATAGTATGAGACTGTCTAATAACTTTAGCATCAAATTCTGACAAATTAATGTCAATCATATGCGGATGGTCTGGTTTAATACTATGCATCTGCATTTTTAGTGATATTCCAGTAGTAGTGCATAGTGTTCTTTGGCGATTGGTCTAAGTTCTTGAATAGACAATGCTGCCTGCGAGTAAGGTGGTGCTGACACGGCCTTTCAGTGGCCAGCGTTTGAACGGGGTGTTACGGCCTTTGCTGAGTAGTTTCGTGCTGTCTAACAGCCATTCCTCATGCGGGTCAAATATACAGATATCCGCCAGGCATCCTACGCTCAGACTACCGGCCTCAATGCCGAGCAGGGCGGCAGGCCCGGAACTCAGGCTGGCGATCAGAGTATTGAGGCCCATGACATCTTCATGAACCAGTTTCAGACCGAGTGGCAGTAGTGTCTCAAGACCTGAAATGCCAGGCTCTGCTTCGCTGAAAGCAGCAAGCTTGGCATCTCTTTCATGCGGCTGATGGTCAGAGCATATTGCCTGGATATCGCCCTGCACGACGGCTGACCGCAGGCTGTCTTTATCTCTTTCTGATCTCAACGGTGGCATTACCCGACACAGGGTATTGAAGTCAGTGACATCGTATTCGGTCAGGTGCAGATGATGTATGGCGACATCAGCAGTTACCTTTAGGCCTCTCTCACGCGCCTGTACGATAAGATCAACTGAGCGTGCACAGGAGAGGCGGGCGAAGTGAGCCCTTACGCCAGTCTGTTCGATGAGTGCCAGGTCACGTGCGACAATAACGGTTTCTGCCGCTTCCGGTATACCGGCCAGGCCGAGACGGGTGCTGATCTCACCTTCGTGCATGCAGCCAGTATCGCTTAGCCAGGGATCGTTGGCATGCAAGATCAACAGTAGATCAAAGCTGGAAGCATATTCCATTGCCCGGCGCATGACCATGGTGTTGGTGATAGCATATTCAGCATTACTGAATGCCACGCAACCTGCCTGATGCAGTGCATGCATGTCTGACAGGGTTTCACCACCGAGTGCGTTTGTTAGAGCACCCAGCGGAAGTATATGGGTCAGGCCGATTTCTCTGCCACGATGGGTCAACATATTGGCCATTGCCGGGGTATCGATAATGGGCGTGGTATCTGGCGGGCAGCAGCTGGTCGTTATGCCGCCGGCAATGGCTGCGGCACACTCGCTCTTCAGTGTAGCCTTGTATTCCTGTCCGGGTTCACGCATGCGTGCGCTGAGATCCACCAGGCCGGGGCAAACAATTTGATTCACGGCATTAATGGTTTTATCTGCTGTAAAACCATCTGGCATATTGCCAAACGCAATGATATTGCCACTGGCAATATATAAATCCTTCACACTATCAATGTTATTGGCAGGATCAATGACTCGCCCACCCCGGATATGTATATTCATTAGCTCAGCCATTGCCTTCTCCACCGAGGATCATCGACATCACCGCCATTCTGACAGCTATGCCATTGGTGACTTGCGGCAGGATGACTGATTGTGGGCCGTCTGCTACTTCTGAGGATATTTCCAGTCCGCGATTGATGGGGCCGGGGTGCATGATGATGGCATCCTCCGCCGCCGCTGCAAGGCTCTCAGTTGTCAGACCATAGAGATTAAAATATTCCTGTTCACTGGGGATGTAGGCATGCTGCATGCGTTCTTTTTGTAAGCGCAACATCATTACTACATCGACGCCGTCAAGGCCCTGCTGAAGATCGTTGTAGGCATGTACCCCCAGTCGTTCTATCTGCGACGGCAGCAGGCTGTTGGGGGCAACGACACGAATCTCGTGCACTCCCAGACTATTCAGGGCATGGATTTGTGACCGTGCAACCCGTGAATGCAGGATGTCGCCGACGATTGCCACCTTCAATTCATTGAATGGGCCTTTGTATTGGCGAATGGTGAACATGTCCAGCATCGCCTGTGTCGGATGTGCATGCTGGCCATCACCGGCATTGATGATATGCACGTGATCCGGTACATGTCGGGCGATCAGTTCAGCTACGCCGCTCTTTGCATGGCGGATGATAAACAGGTCGGTATGCATGGCCTCGAGAATGTTAACCGTATCCAGCAGAGTCTCGCCCTTGCTGGTCGACGAGCTGTCTGGATTTAGATTGATGACATCTGCGGACAGGCGTTTGGCGGCAATTTCAAAGGTGGTGCGGGTACGGCTGCTGTTCTCAAAAAAAAGATTGACGACAGTATGGCCGCGCAGCAATGGCAGCTTTTTTATCTCGCGCTGGCCAAACTGGGTGAATTTGTCCGCGGTGGTGAGTATCTGTTGCAGTGTTTCTTTCTGCAGGCCTTCTATAGACAGGAAGTGGTGCAGTTTGCCGTTGTTGGTGTACTGCAGATGCGGCCTCATGATTGATTGTTCCCGGCTGCCAGGTCTACCACTACCAGAGACAGCTTTTCCGGGCCGACCAGCTTCACCTGTTGGTCCGTCCTGAGATCCAGAGTCATGCCGCAGTAATCGGCCTGAATGGGCAGTTCATGACCATTCCTGGTAACCAGTACACAAAGGCGGATTGAAGCGGGTCGGCCATAGTCAAAAATTTCGTTCATGGCGGCGCGTACGGTGCGCCCCGTCTGCAGTACATCATCAATCAGCAGGATGTGACGGTCACTTATGTCCAGTGGGATGTTTGAGGCTTTGACCTCGGGGTTGAGACCAATGCGACTGAAGTCATCACGGTAGAAACTGATGTCCAGACTGCCGCAGGGTTCTTTAATGGCCAGCCGCTCATGTAGAATTTCTGCCAGCCAGGAACCACCGGTATGAATGCCGATAATGACGGGATGAATAGCAAGCAGTGGAGTAAGATCGGTGGCCAGTTTGTCTAGCAGTGCAGAGACTTCGACATCAATCTTTTTTGTCATTCCCAACCAGTCCATTCAAGAAGGTTTGCAGTATCTCTCTGGCTGCATAGCTGTCAACCAGACCACTGGAGCGCCGGCTATTATAGCCTGCCTCGCGTATTTCAGATAGTGCCACGTGCGTGCTCAGTCTTTCATCAACATGATGTACCGGCAGGCTGTAACGACCGTTTAGCTGGTTGCCGAATCGTCGCGCCCTGGGTGTCACCGGGTTGTCACTGTTATCCATCTGGATTGGCCAGCCGACGACTAAGGCATCCGGTTGCCATTCGGTAATCAGTAGTGAGATATGTCCCCAGTCCGGCTGGCCATTTCTAACCTGAATAGTGTCGAGTGCTGTGGCACTGACCGATACCGTATTGCCAACGGCTATGCCGATTCGTTTGGTGCCGTAGTCGAAGCCAAGGTAGGTGGCTGAATTCATGCCTTGCCTGAATAATAAGACATCTTGCTGAGATCGATACCAGCCAGGCTGGCAGCCACCTCCCAGCGTTTCTCGACAGCTGTTTCAAAAATTACCTGGTTGTCGGCAGTGGCATAGACCCAGGAATTTTCTGACATTTCGAGTTCAAGTTGAGATGATGCCCAGCCGGCATAGCCCAGTGCCAGCAGGTAATGATCTATCTTTTCTCCCTCTGCCAGTGCTTCGAGAAAGTCCGCTGACGTAGTCAGGCTCAGCTCATCACCTATCTGTAAGGTGTTCTCCCATTCATGGCTGGCGTCATGCAGGGCAAACACATGATCGAGCCTGACAGGGCCGCCATGCCAGATGGAATCCGCTGGGAGCTGTAGATTTTCAGTTGGCAACCCGGCATTACTAAACAATTCTGCCACATTCAGTTGTAGTGGCTGGTTGATGATGATTCCCATAGCACCATCATCGTCATGATGGCAGATTAGCGTCACGCTATGAGCAAAGTTTTCGTCCTGCAGGCGGGGCATGGCGATAAGAAAATGGTTGGCAAGTGATTTCAACGGCTGGTCAACCGGTCTCCATGCTGGAATTTCCAGGTACGAGTGATGTGGATGATATCAACATCATCACGAAAATTCTTCGGGAAGGGGGAATAGGGTGCGGCCAGACGGACAATACGAATTGCCGCATCGTCTAACGCCTTGTGACGTGAACTGCGCCGGATATTAATGCTGTCCAGTCTGCCATCAGGCAGGATGGCAACATCCAGAATCAGGCTGCCGGTCAGGTTTCGACGTTTCGCTTCTTCAGGGTAATTCAGGTTACCGATACGCTCGACCTTGGCACGCCAGGCATCCATATACGATGCATATTTATACTCACGCGTACGCGCAGTCAGAAATTTTTTACGTGGTCGTTTTTGATAGTTCTGCTGCTGCAGGGATATTTCAGCCAGCAAACGATCCCGTTCGTTGTCCAGATTCATCTGCTCGGGCAAGCCTATTAATGGCCTCTGTTCCAGTGTTTTCTTTTTCTTGTTTTTTAATGGTTGAGAAATGGTTTTCTGTTTTTTTGAATCAGCCACTAGTACCTTGTCAGTGCGGGAGCTAATGTCTTCATTGGCAATACTCGCAGGGCGAAAAATGGGTACTGATTTTTTATTTGTAGACGTCCCGGGAAGTGGGCTGGTTGCACGCAGAGGCTGGTCGCTGTCGCCACCCCCCTGCTGGCTGGCATTGGCAAGGAAATCCGCTTCGTCGGGCTCTTCCTTTGTATGTGCCTGCACCAGTGTGATTTCAAGCTGAGGCAGGGCATCGCTGGCTGGATTTTTAGGCAATGAGAAAGTTAGCCCGAGTATCAGCACTATATGTAGCAGTGCTGCACCAATCAGGGTGATGCCAAGATCATTGTTGTTGTCCTGGACACTGAATAGTTCGGCGTAGCTCATACTGTGTTTTCAAGTCTCTTTTCTATAGAGGATGCAATTATAGCGTTAAACAGACCAAAAAAAACGCCTGCTGCAATCAGTATGGGTGTTAATGCCAGTATTCCCCGGTGAGGGATGAACAGCCACCACGCAACTAGCAGCTGAGCCATGACATGGCTGATACTGGCCAGTATGCTGACGCCTGCCATCCCTACCCACGGGCGCATACCTGTCCACAGTAGCAGCATGGCAAGCAAACTTGCTAAAGCACCACTGAGGCTGAGAAAAAAGGTCGGCGACATAAACGTTCCCAGCAATAGACTGCCAGCCGTTACCCGCAGCAGACTGACCCATGCCGCAAACCGCCAGCCATAACGAAATAGCACCAGCAGAGTAACAATATTCGCCAGACCCGGTTTAATGCCCGGAACCGGACTCGGAAAACTGCTTTCCAGTACATGGATAACAATTGCCAGTGCGGCAAATGCCGCAATCTTTCTGTCTTCTTCAGTAATTTCGATTTGCCTGGTCATAGAATCTTTTTTTCACCACAGTGGACACGGAGGACACAGAGAAAAGAGAATATATATTATTTTTTTCTTTTCTGGGCTGCTACTACCGCCTGACAATGGTGCTTTAATCAAAGTTTTATAAAAATACCCCTATTTTGAATTCAAAACCAAACAGGAACTATAGATCACAAATACTCAAAACAATATTTTAAATGATTTCCTCTGTATCCTGTGGTGAAAAGGTTTTAGTGTCAGAAATTTATCCCATCAAACCGCTCCCGGTTCGAAATCAGTGACACACCCACTTTATTCGGCAGGCAGACGATGTTATCGCCGCTTTGCTGGTGCCAGCCACTTAATACGCAAAGTTGCCTCTTGCCGGGTGAGCTGATCATTCGAACCCTGCCGTCACGAATTTCTATTACGCTGTTACCAATATCGCCCGCCACAGTGATTTGTTGGGGGTCTTTTATCGAGTAAACAACGGGGGGCTGGTCGCCGACCGTGACTTCTATTGCAGCTACCACGCCAGAATCACTTTGGGTCATTGACCATGATAACGGAACAAGCAGCAGACTAAGGAATAATATTAGCCAGTCTCCCGGTTTCATTTTTATCATTCTTTTTTAACACCGTCTGGCTGGGGCTTGCTGATGATGATTTCTCTATCTTCTTCGTTGTTTTCAAGTTTTATCCGCTGCTGCATTGACGGTGTCATGATTATGCGTCCCAGTTTGTCGACCAACATTACATCTGACACGCCCATTTTTTTCGCAACTTCCTGCCAGTAATCCGGGCCGGCTACAAATAATGCGGTACTGGCTGCATCAGCTAATGCGCCATTCTTATGCAGGACGGTGACCGATACTACCTGATCGGCAGGGTAACCGGTGCGGGGGTCTATGATGTGATTGTAGCGTTTACCCTCATACGTAAAGTAGCGCTCATAGTCACCGGAGGTAAACACACATTCGTCCTTTCCCAGTTCCAGGCTTGCAATGATGCCGTTGCCCAATGGGTTGCGTATACCTATGCGCCAGGGGCGTTGCCCCCGATCGCCAATTCCACAGAGATCGCCACCGGCATTGATCAAGGCGTGTTTTATGCCCAGATCACGCATTTTCTGCAGTCCGATGGAGACAGCATAACCCTTGGCGATCGCCCCGAGATCTAATTGTATCTGAGGGTTGTGCCCTCGCAGTCGATTACCATCAATATCGATATCATTTACCGTAGGCAGATTGTCCAGCAGACGTGCAATATTTTTCTGGCTGGGTGGCGTCTGAGGCTGTTCAGAGCCCTGGAAGCCCCAGGATCGAATCAGTTTACCTATCGTCGGATTGAATAAGCCATTGCTCAGCTGTGAATATTGCTTCGACAGTTTAATCAGTGGCAGCACGGCTTTGTCTGCTGTAAACCATTCACCCGTTGCAAGCAAAGCGCTGGTTTGTGTCAGCTTACCTGGTTGCCAGGCGTGCCAGTCGTTATGCATACGGTCAAAATCTGTAAACAGGCTGGCAGCTGCCTGGTCCGCCTGTGCCTTATCATCACCATGAATTTTGATCTCTATCAGTGTGCCAAAGGCAAATGATTGATAGCGGTAAAGATTTTGCTTCTCACAGGCGGCGAGTAATACTGGCAGGACGAGCAGCGCAGCTGCTAGCCATCGGGAAAACCTCATGCAGGTAAACGCAATTCTATGGCATCCATTAAATCGCCGGCAATATCGAGCCCGAATTGTTTGTCCAGTTCGCGTATGCAGGTCGGGCTGGTGACATTGATTTCAGTCAGGTAGTCACCGATAACATCCAGGCCGGCGAACAGTATGCCTTTTTCTTTTAGTACTGGGCCGACCTGTTCACAGATCCAGTAGTCCCGGTCACTCAGTGCGATACCTTTGCCGATGCCGCCGGCAGCCAGGTTGCCACGGGTTTCTCCTGCCAGGGGTATACGTGCCAGTGCGTAGGGGGCGGGGTTTCCATTTACCATTAATATGCGCTTATCTCCCTCTCTGATCTCAGCAATGAAACGCTGTGCCATGATGCTGGTTGCCCCTTTCTGTGTCAGGGTTTCAATGATGACCCCTTTATTGGGGTCATCGGCCTGTACCCGGAAAATCGATGTACCACCCATGCCGTCCAGTGGTTTGAAAATACAGTCTTCATGCTGCCGGATAAACTGGCGCAGTCTGTCCGCGGAGCGAGTCACCAAAGTTGGCGGTGCACACTGCGGGAAGCTGGTGGTAAAGAATTTCTCATTACAGTCACGCAGGCTTTGCGGTTTGTTGACGACCAACGTGCCCTGTTGCTCAACCAGTTCCAGCATGTAGGTGGTATAGATATACTCAAGATCAAACGGTGGATCCTTACGCATCAAAATTGCACTGCATTCAGACAGTTTATGTGTGTTCGCTGGTGACAGCTCCAGCCAGGGGTCCTGTCCCGGCAGAAGTTTTACAGCACGGCTTTCCGTATAGGTTATACCATCGCTGGTAAAAAGGTCTGTCTGTTGCATGTAACGTACTTGCCAGCCCCGTTTTTGTGCCGCCAGTATCATCGCCCAGGTGCTGTCTTTTACGATATTAATCTGTTCAATCGGGTCCATAATGACGCCGATGACTATAGGCTTATTCATGCCGCTACCGTTGTTTTCAGCATATTGATTTCACGCGCTGCGGCCAGTAAGGCCAGTCGGCAGATCACGCCATAAGTATAAAACCGGTTTGGGCCTGCACCCGGGGCGGCTGATTTATCCGGCAGAGTACAGGTGTCGGCGAAGGCCAATGGTTCAAAGTGCATACCGGGAGCATTAAGGTTTTCGTCAATATCTCTGCTGGTATGTACCCGGTAAAAGCCGCCAACAACTGAATGGTCAATCATATAGACTACCGGCTCGGCAATAGCATTATTGTCTCCCCAGGTTTCAAAGGTAAAAACGCCTTCCTGTACCAGTACATCGCTGACAGCGCTGCCGCCTTTTCTTCGCGCCATCCTGTTCCTTTGTTTCCTGTTAAGCCCCCGGATTTCTGATGGGTCGCGTATGGTCATGACGTTCATGCCATAGGTGCCTGCATCGGACTTGGCAATGACGAAGGGCTCTTCTTTGATGCCGTATTCCTGATATTTCTTTTTGATTATCTCCAGCACATCGGCGACATTCTCTGCCAGACATTCTTCACCATCGCGTTTCTGAAAGTCTATTTTTCCACAACGTCTGAAATAGGGATCAATCAGCCACGGGTCGATATCGATGATGCCGGAGAACTCTTTTGCGATCCGCTGGTAATGGGCAAAATGGTCTGATTTTAACCTGCTTGACCAGCCCATGGCAGGGTGTGGAGAGATGGCCTGGTCAGGGTCGATATTTTCCAGAATGGCGGGGATACCATCTGACAGGTCGTTGTTCAGCAATATGATGCAGGGGTCGAAATCCTTGATGTGCAGCCTGTTGCCGGACCGTTCCAGTGGGTGCTGAATCATGCTTTGGCCCGATGGCAGGATCAGTTCGCGCGTTTGCTTCTCTTCGTTGATATGGCCTATGCGGACCTGTAGCCCTGACTTTTCGATTATACCTTGCAGGGTAGAGAGGCTCTCCAGATAAAACTGATTGCGGGTATGAGATTCCGGCACGATGATCAACCTTCTCGCATTCGGACAGAGGTGTTCAATGGCCGCATGAACCGCCTGCACACATAAGGGCAGGAACGCCGGGTTAAGGTTGTTAAAGCCAGCGGGGAATAGATTGGTATCGACCGGTGCGACCTTGAAGCCTGCATTTCGCAAATCTACTGAACTGTAAAAGGGCGCGCGGTATGACAGCCATTGAATGCGAAACCAGTGTTCGATTTCGGTTTGATTTGCCAGGATATGCGTTTCCAGGTCCTGCAGTGGTCCAGCTAATGCCGTGGTCAGATTTGGGACGGAAGTCATAGTTTTATAGTTCGTTATATTAGAAAGATAGAAAGACAAATATTATTTCTAAGAGACAAGGGTACCTTTATTGATTCATGAATAATCATATTGAACCCAAAATCTACCATCTCTGCGCTAAGAATCTTCGCAATAGCCAGGGGGTCTCAGACTATTAAGTGCGATCCTTAGCTTGATATGACAGGTTTTTAATCACAATCTGGCATATCCGGTATTAATAGAGGGACCCTTGCCCTTTATTATTAGAAAAGCTGGTCTACACTATAGAAAAGCTGGTCTACACTATATGAAGTATATGCCATGATAGCAAAGCATCATGTAAATTCTAATTGCGAATGTAAAATCTAGCCTGATAGTGAAATAGTTTATAGTTTTTACTGTTTTTTTGTTTGTGATTATAGTCTTCTATAGCAATATAGTGATCTTTGTGCTATCTATATAAAATAACAACTTAGCAAAAGGACTAAATAATATACTTTAAGGACGGGACGATGAAGGATACTCTCCTGAAAATACCACTGCGTGAAATCACATGACGGTTAAAATAATGGTGATTGATGACAGTAGCACTATCCGTAAAACAGCGGAAACGTTACTGAAAAGAGCAGGATTTGAAGTCATAACAGCAGCAGATGGTTTTGAAGCCATGTCTGTGGTTGCAGATCAACATCCAGATATCATTTTTATTGATATTATGATGCCGCGACTGGATGGCTATCAGACCTGCGCATTAATTAAGAACAACAGACAATTTGGTTCTACACCCATTGTAATGTTGTCAAGTAAGGATGGTCTGTTTGACCGTGCCAGAGGAAAGCTGGCGGGTTCAGAACAGCATATACATAAACCTTTTACCCAGGATGATCTGGTTAATGCAATTAATAAATATGTGGCGACCGATGAGGTGGCCAATGCATGACGCCTGTGGATCGATGAACAAAAAATAATGAGAGGTGCAGTAAAATGAGGTTTCAGAAAATACTCGTTGTCGATGATTCACCGACAGAACTTCATATGTTAGTCGACTTACTTAAACGACATGATGTACCGGAAATTGTTACCGCAACAACGGGCATTGATGCCGTTGCCAAATCCCTGTCGGAAAAGCCCGATCTGATTCTGATGGATGTAGTGATGCCTGAAATGAATGGCTTTCAGGCAACACGAAAAATTAAAAAGAATCCGGAAACCGCCGGAATTCCAGTCATCATCATTTCCAGCAAGAAGGAGGAAACGGACAAAGTCTGGGGTAAACGTCAGGGAGCCGATGAATATCTGACCAAGCCTGTGAAAGAAGAGGACTTGATCAAGGTTCTGGAGGCCCTGTAGTAGCCGATGTCCCGCAAGCAAGTACAGCCACTTGAAATTCTCCATCAAATGGAGCAGGACGTGTTGTCGGCGGATATGTCTTTGCCGGAAGAAATAGTCGTTGCTGAGCAATGGGTAGGTTTGTCGTACAGAGTGGGGAAACTGCAGTACGTCACGGCGATGGATCAGATCTCCGAAGTGGTACCCTCGGTACCCTATGCAGTAGTGCCCAGGACACAGTCCTGGCTACGTGGTGTTGCAAATGTTAGAGGCCAGCTGCTGACGGTTGTTGATTTACAGGACTTTCTGGGTATGGATCCAGTAAATGTTGATCAGTACTCGCGCCTGATTGTCATCAATAATGCCCAGCTTTCATGTTGTTTACTGGTTAGTCGTTTGCAGGGCTTGCGGCATTTCGATCCGGTTGCCGATAGTTGCGATACCGGCGACCTGGGTGATCAGTTGGCCGACTTTGTTACGGGTGCATTGGGTAGGGAAAAGGAAAAGTGGTTGGTGTTTGATACCGATCGTTTGGTAGAAAAAAGAGGTTTTCTGAACGCTGCGGCGTAAGCAGAAAATACTACAGGGTATGTTTACAGAATAATTAGCTATTGTTGAGGATAGTATAATGTCAGAAGAAAGTAAGTTTCCAATGGATGACCTGGTAGATACAGGTGTGGTAGACATTGCACCCGAGGAGGCGTCCCCACCCGGTAAGGCGCCCACGGCACCGTCTGCATTCGGCAAACTGTTAAATAACCTGCCGCTATTGGGCATCGGCCTGGTGGTCTCGGTAATCGGCCTGATTGGTGTACTTATGTGGCAGACGCAGACAACTGCCCTGCAGTCCGGTTATGTTGAAGAATCCAGCCTGTTGCTGATGCTGTCGCAGCGGGTAGCCAAAGACGCACGTGAAGCCGTATTGGGTAATAAAGAGGCGTTCGCCACACTACAGGATTCAAAAAACAGAATTAACAGCATTCTGAAGACTTTGGTTGATGGTGATGACAGGTTGCCGCCTTCGCCTGCGACTGTCAGTGGTACCTTACAGCCGGTAAAAGATTTGTGGAGTGCGCTTGATACGGACGTGGCGGTTATTCTTACCAACAAGCCGGCACTGTTGTCTATACGTGAGAACGTGGCTGCAATCAACCAGCTGTCGCCCCTGTTGCTGGCGATCTCGGATGAAGTCGTTGAGGCGCTGATTGCAGAAAATGCACCGCAGAAGATAGTATCAAGAGCAGGTACACAGCGTACCTGGAGTCAGCGGATTACCAAGGATGTAAACGTGTTTGCTCTTGGCGGCATGGACGCGGCCGTTGCGGCAACCCAGTTTGGTAAAGATGCTAAATTGTTTCAGCGTATTAATCGTGGACTGCGTAGAAATGCCAGCCCCGCAGTTATCGAAAAAATTGATGCATCGGATGAGGTGTTTAACCAGCTGAATGAATATATTCAGGCGGCACAGCAGGTGGTGACCGAGTTTTTTGTATCGCAACGATCAGCGCAGCGTATTACAGAAAATTCTGAGAAGTTTCTGGTAGAGATTGAGGCCCTGGTAGCTAGTTATCAGAACCTGTACGGGAACATTAAATATCTAAAAACCCTGCCCTTTGTGCTGGGTGGTGCGGCACTACTTTTCTTCCTGCTGTTCATTCGCTCGCTGGTGGCGAGTGCCCGACAACGGGAGTTTGAGAGTAATGAGCAAAACAGAGAGGCACAGGCTGCTATTCTGAAGCTACTTGATGAAATGGGTGATCTTGCTGACGGTGACCTGACTATCGAAGCAGAAGTAACTGACCAGGTGACAGGTGCTATTGCTGATTCCATGAACTACGCGGTACTGGAAATGCGCACATTGGTAAGGCAGATCAACGATGCATCGGCCCAGGTGACAACGGAATCCGAGGGCACACGTGAAAAAACAGCTTCACTGCAGGCACAGACAGGGCAGCAGTCCGAAGAGATTGGTACAGCGACAGAATCTATCGTGAGGATGGCGCAGTCGATGGAGCAGTTATCTGAAAGTGCTGATGGTTCAGCCGAAGTTGCTGACGGCTCGGTAGACCTTGCCAAGCAGGGGTCTGAAGCGGTGGCATCAACCATCCAGGGAATGAATACTATGCGAGACAAGATGCAGGAAACCGGTAAACGAATCAAGCGCCTGGGTGAAAGTTCGCAGCAGATTGGTGAAATCGTGGGACTGATCGATGATATCGCGGAACAAACAAACATTCTTTCACTGAATGCCTCAATTCAGGCGGCGATGGCCGGTGAGGCAGGACGCGGCTTCGCGGTGGTTGCTGACGAAGTACAGCGACTGGCTGAACGTTCAGCGGAGGCAACAAAACAGATTGCTGACCTGGTCAACAATATTCAGGCAGATACCAATGAAGCAGTGAGCTCGATGGAAGATGCTACGCGCGAAGTGGTTGAAAACACTCGACTGGCTGATGAAGCCGGCCGTGCCCTGGGTGAGATAGAAAAAGTGTCTGAAGAGCTGTCCACACTTATTTCTACCATGGCGAATACAGCGCGACAACAGTCTGAGGAAGCCACAGGTGTATCTGGCACGATGGTTCATATTAGAGAATTATCAACTCAGGCATCCAGAACAACGACTGAGACGGCTGAATCAGTAGACAGATTATCAGTACTTGCCGGGCAGCTTAAATCCTCGGTTGCTGGCTTCAGATTGCCGGCAGAAGAGTAATATTCACACGAGTAGTAATTACTTGTTCCTATATGAAGGGCTGGTGAAGATATGAGTCGAGTAGACCCCAGTACATTCAGTTGGGTTAAAGATGAGATAGACGAGTCAATTAAACAGGCTCGCTTATCGTTGGAGGCATTTTCCACCTCTACTGATGACACAAGCCAGATGCGTATGGCAGTTGCCTTTCTGCATCAGGTTTCAGGCACATTACAAATAGTCGAACTTGACGGGGCCGCCAGGCTGGTTAACGAGCTTGAACTGGTATGTGAGGGGCTCATTGATGAAAGTATTCCTGCTTTCGAAGAAAACCTTGATACACTGAGCAGGGGTGTATTAAGCCTTAGTACCTATATTTCACAGCTGCATGCCGGCTATCCTGATTCCATCGTCGCCCTGACAGATCTGGTCAACGAACTGCGATCAACACGTGAGGCGGATCTCGTAAGCGAGTTTGATTTGTTTAACCCGGAGCTGAATATCTTTCCTGAGATATCCGGTGTTAGACCAACACGTTTAAGCGACGAAAACTTCATTTCTGAAGCCAGTCAGGCGCGCAAACAATTACTTGCGACAATGGTAAGCTGGTTTAAACTTAAGGATGAGAAGCGGTCTCTAAACACAATCCTTCTGCTATTTACACATCTAAAAAATATTTCCCGTTTCGACGTCACCTCACAATTATGGTGGGTAGCTACCGCACTGACTGAAGCATTACGTGATGGTGGTATTGACAGTTCAGACAATGAAGTTAGACGTTTTTTTGCTACTCTGGAGCAGGAACTGAAGCGCATAGTCATTAATGGTGAGTCTGTACTGGTCAAAACGCCACTTGAAGCCCTTTTGCGGAGGATGCTTTTCCTGATCGGTAAGGCAACAAGCCGTGGCCCACTGGTGACTGAAGTTGTACATGCTTTTGAACTTGATGAACAGGTCAGCGGTAAACCAACTAAAGATACAGGCGCGATATTTGAAGCAACAAGCCCCGATGTGCTGAAGCCTGTTATGAAAGCACTGGCAGAGGAACTCTCTGTCGCCGAAGATCATCTCAATGACCTTTTTGATAGCGAAAAACCTGACAAATCGGTAGAGCATTTACTCTCCAGTCTGGATAAGATTCGTGGTGCAGTTGAGGTAATAAACAAGAAAAAACTTCGCCTCCTGGTTGAAGAAATTTCTCATACAGCGCTTGCCTATGATGCGGGCGCTATCGTAATAAATAGCAATATTGCATTAGAGCTTGCCGAAGCTTTATTGACACTGGAGAATGCCTGTAGCGAGCTTGATGATCCGTCCTCTGACTGGGAAGAAAATGTAGATCGAGCGGTTACTGATTTATACTGGATAAGAACTGGTGAGCATGCTGAAACAGCTTTCGAAGACATCGGTATAGATATTGACGAGGAAGGGACATTAACGGATGTCGAGTTCTCTCAGCTAGTTAAAATAGTGGCGACAGAAATCAGTACCAACCTCCAGGACGTCGTCGAAAAGTTCGAGCAATATTCATTAAATATGCACCTTAATGAAATTCTCAAACCTGTCCCGGATAAATTACGTCAGATAGAAGGTGCACTACAGATACTTGAGCGTGGACGGGCTATTGAACTGGTCTCATTGATAAATGAGCAGATCACAGGTATGGCCAACAGACGCGTTAAACCATCAACCGAGCACGTGGAAACAACGGCTCTTGCAATTAGTGCAATAGAGTCCTATGCAGAGTCACTGCAGCATAATCAACCGACCAGCGAACTTATCATAGAACGTGCGATGGAAGAGCTGTTGCGAACAGCACCGTCCGATATTTTAGACCGGGAGACTGCCGTTGCACGAGTTAAACATATCCGTGATGAAGCCGATGACTGGTTGCGGAATCCAGAGGATAAACTTCATCTGGCTATCTTACGCAAAGATATGGCAGCTATTATTGCGCTTGCAAAGGGCAATAGAGATGAAAAGCTGGAGAAAATAGCTGACGAGGTTTCAGATCTGGTCACTATGTTATCGACAGATCCTGATTTTCTCACTGATGACATAATGACGACTTTCCATCAGTCATTATCAATACTTGAAAAACTTACAGGAAGATTGCCTGATGAAATATCCCTGATTGAGGATGAAAAGAGTGATGTGCCTCAACTTGACGAGATAAGCTCTACAGATATTGATCTCGGCATTGAACTGGAAGAAATAGATGTTTCGGAATTTACTTCAGAGCAGCAAACTTATGTTGAAAATACCGATGGAGTTGTTGAGATAGTCCAGGTTAAAGAAAAGGATGCTGAACCTGTAGTGCCACAGGATGAAGTGGATATACCAAGAGAACCCGCTGTTTTTGACGATGAAATACTTGAGATTTTTCTTGAAGAAGCCAGAGAAATTGTCGTCACCAGTAAAAATCTTTTACAAAACTGGAGGGCAGATGCGACTGATGAAAAATCACTGGCAGACCTACGAAGAAACTTCCACACCCTGAAAGGCTCTGGGCGGATGTCCGGTGCAGTTGAGTTTGGTGAATTCAGCTGGTTGATGGAAGAATTACTCAACAAGGTGATTGCTGAAAAGCTGGAAGTAAATGACCAGATATTTGCTTTGCTTGAAGAGTCACTCGATGTCCTGCCATCAATACTTGATGATCTTGAAAGGCATGACGAATCAAACATAGATGTTTCTTATTGGCGGGCAAAAATAGAAGAGTCTAGCAGCAGTGATGAGCTGCTTGCAGAAGTCGAAGTAGCAGATGTTGTTGCAGATGAAGAATTAGAAGGCGCTGTTTCTGTGAGCGAAGAATCTGCAGAAGAGCTGACAGATGATGTAAGTAGTGTTGAGGCCGAGCTTGAAGGTGAGGAAGAAGCTGAAGTCGTAGAAGAACTAGAGCTTGTAGAGTTAGAGGGAGCATCTGATGTAGAAGCATCCGATGTAGAAGATACTGTTGATAGCGAAATTGATATTGATAGCGAAGAGTTTGAAGCCATTCCCGGTTTACCACCGCCTCTCCAGTCTGCAACCGTTCGTGATATCTATACAACGGAAATAAACAAGCACCTGGCTGACCTTTTAACTGAAATTAATAGTTGTAGTGAAATAAAGGAACCGGGCGTTTCTGATTCAATACATCGTTTGATACACACTCTTCGGGGAAGTGCCCGCTCAGTTGGCCTGGATGAGGTAGCGGACACCTATGAGTCGGTGGAAAATTTTCTGGATGGCTTAAGTTCAAGAAGTCTTTATCTAACTAAAGAAGATATCGATATACTCCAGACCGCTTATGATTTAGGTGTGCAGTTACTTGAATTAGTGCGGCAGCCCTCTGCACTGGAAGATTATTTATTGACGGGCATGTCCGAACTGTCAAATATCTGCAGTAAAAGACTGGAAAACCTGCCTAATCCGCAGCTACATGACGGCACTATTGAGATGCCCAGCTACTTTAATGTAGATGGCAGCGATAAACAGGCAGGACCAGAAGTGGTTGAAGAAGAATCTGTAGAGGAAGTCGGTGAAGAGGTTGAAGAAGAATCTGTAGAGGAAGTCGGTGAAGAGGTAGAGGAAGAATCTGTAGAGGAAGTCGGTGAAGAGGTTGAGGAAGAATCTGTAGAGGAAGCTGGTGAAGAGGTTGAGGAAGAATCTGTAGAGGAAGTTGCAGAAACTGAAGATGAACCTCTCGATGAACTGGTAGAAATTTTCCAGGAAGAAGCCATTGATTTGTTGTCCCGCTTCCACGAATCCCTGGAGCTCTGGCGCAAAGATCCGGCGAATGAAGAAGCAAGTTCTGATCTAAAGCGAACCTTTCATACTATCAAGGGTAGTGCCAGAATGACGGGGATTACCAGTATTGGTGATCTTGCACACAATACTGAGACCATACTTGATGAAACGGAGCGCGCTGGAAACGAAATTGATGATTCTCTGTTTGACCTGATTGAGGAGGTTCATGACACCCTGTTAGCGATGGTAGAAAATCCCGCTGGCAAAGAGTTTGATGAACAGGCTGATGAAATCAATCAGCGTTTACTGAATTATTTTTCTGGGGCAGAGGATCAGCTTGTAGTGGATGAAGCATCCTCAGAGCAGCCTTTGGAAACAGATGAAGTGGAAGCAGAGCAGTCTGTAGAAACAGAGGAATCACAGCAGGCTGAGGAGAGCAGTGATACAGAAGAAGCTAAACTTAAATCTGCCAGAGTAAAAAAGAGCGCTGTACCCCGGCCAAGAAAGAAGAAATACGCTGCGGATAAACAGGCACAGGTCCGAGTCGACTCAGAATTGCTGGGCACCCTGGCAAACTATGCCGGCGAAGTCAGTATCGCACGTTCACGTATACAGCAACAGGTTTCAAACTTTAAGGAAAACCTGAACGAATTACATAATAATATTGAAAGGTTCAACACACAGATTCGTGAGCTGGAAATTCAGGCAGATACACAGATACTTTCTCACACCGGGGCAGTATTTAATGAGGATGACGAAGATTTTGATCCACTGGAGTTCGATCGTTATACACAATTACAGTTTCTTTCCCGTAACCTGTCTGAGAGTTTGCATGATTTGATGATGATTCAGACCGGTATGGATAACTTTGCCGGTGATGTCGAATTATTATTACACGAGCAATCCCGCCTGAATACTGATCTACAGGAAGGACTAACACAAACCAGGATGGTTGCATTTTCGACCTTGATGCCAAGGTTAAGGCAGTTGACAAGAAAAACATCGCGTGAACTGCAAAAGCCGGTAAATTTAGAGATTTCAGGAGGCGAAGTTGAGCTAGACAGGAATGTCATAGACCAGGTCGTACCTCCACTGGAGCATCTGATTCGCAACTCTATTGCGCATGGAATCGAGAGTGCCAAGCAGAGAAAGAAACTGAAGAAACAGGAAAAAGGTCTGCTTAAGCTCGATATCAGTCGTGAAGGGAAGGACATAATTATCGAATTCTCTGACGATGGGCAGGGTCTGGATCTGAAAAAAATTCGCAGCAAGGCCGAAGAAAGGGGTTTGCTGGATAAGGGGATGAATCCGTCGGACGATCATCTGGCTAACCTTATTTTTGTGCCAGGTTTTTCAACTGCTGATAGTGTCACCCAGGTTTCGGGGCGAGGCGTTGGCATGGATGTCGTCCAGAGTGAACTCAAACAAGTAGGTGGCTCAGTCTCACTGACGACAGAAAAGAATAAGGGAACACGCTTCTTTATCCGTCTGCCACTCTCAATGACAGTTGCGCAGGCATTGATAATTTCCTCAGGGGGGCACCGTTTTACAGTGCCTTTGATGGCAATTCTGTCTATCACCATGGTGCATAGAAGCCGTATTGTAGCGGATGCCAGCGGCGAGCAAAGTGTCACTATAGGTGAAAAAACATACCCTTATATATCACTTGCTGAACGCCTGGGTATGCTGGCACAACTGGAAGATGACACCAAAACACCAGCTCTGATTATGAATGCGGCAACAGGACCCGTTGTTGTTGGTGTAGACGAGTTGATACATTCCACTGAAATCGTGGTAAAACCTGTAGGCGTGCAGATTGCATCACTTGATGGCATAGAAGGCGCTACAGTGTTAAGTGATGGTGAAGTCGCACTGATTATTGACCTGGTTGATCTGTGGAATACTCGGCATGCTGAAAGAGATGAGATTGATCAGACTTGTCTGGTGGCGAAGCTGGAAGAGGAAGTCAGTCCAGCCATTGTTATGGTTGTTGATGATTCGTTGACGGTAAGACGTGTTACAGAAAGAAACCTGAGCAAATATGGTATTACCACTTTGCTAGCAACGGATGGTATTGATGCGATGGAGAAGCTTTCTGATAAAGTGCCTGATGTTATGTTGGTCGATATTGAAATGCCTCGCATGGATGGATTTGAACTGACAGAACGTGTTAGAGATGACCCTGTTTACAAGGATATTCCAATAATCATTATTACATCCCGTTCCGGCCCCAAGCACCGTGACAGAGCAATGGAGCTTGGTGCAACACTCTATCTCACTAAGCCGTATCAGGAGCTGGAATTAATGAATGCAATCAACTCTGTACTGCCGCTTGAAAGTTCACGTAAGATCAGTGCGATGATGGAGAACTGAGCATGTGGTGCAGGAAGGGAGTACTCAACAAATGGTAGATAAAACGATTCAACCGGTACGTTGCCTGGTCGTGCCGTCAGACCCTGGTTTTCTGGTAATACCCAGTGCCGCTGTGGCAGAAATTGTCCCACTGGTACTTAATGAAGATACGGCTAAAGGCAACATGCTCGGGCTTATGACCTGGCGTGGTGTACAGGTTCCGGTTTACTCCATGGAAGTGCTGGCTGGGCTGAGTATCCCTGTGTTTGGCAAGCGCAGTAAGGCATTTGTTTTTTTTCCATGGAAAGGTATGGATAAAAATACGTTTTTTGCTATTGCTACACTGTATGATCCACGACCCAAATTATTATCAAGCGATGATATTAAGGCGAGTGATGACGATCAGCCCGAAAGTGCTTTTATTCGGGCCAGTTTTCGTTATGATGGAGAACCCGCACTGATTCCTGACCTGCAGGCAATTTCGCAGCAACAAGTCTGACAATGTATGGAAACCTGACGGTGGCTCTGTTTATTCATCATTACGATGAGTTTGCGACGAAGCAATCTTTAAGACACCGATATTTTTTACGAGATTACCACGTTGCGCTCCCAATGATGGCTTTCCCAACTTTATAAGAGTTGCTTCCTTCGCATCAGTCTAGCCCAGTCGAATGTATTAAATCGGCAGCCATGACATATTTTTCGGTGTCAGGGATCTCAAAGCCGGAGAAACCAATCTCGCTTAGCATTTTTCTGCCATCCTGTGTGCTATTGGCATGAATAAGTGCATCACGAATAAATTGTCTGAGATTTGCATCTAATACGGGTGATGCAGAGAGTGCGATATGTTGAGTCGGGTCAGTTGTCGTGACTACGGCGACACCTGTCAGAGCACCAACTAGCGGTGTTGGAATAATTGCAGCATCAACTTCATCTGTGAATAATAGTTCCAGTGCTTTTTCACTGTTTTCCGTTTCATAAATGAATGGCTGACGTAGTGGATTGTTAAACAACAATGATACTTTCGCCGCACCCATACTCGGTGGGCCGAGTGTGGCAATTTTTTTACCCACCAGTTCGTCTATACCAATTACCATTGCAGAGTCAGGAACAATCACCGAATAGCTTACGGTACCTGGTACTTTTGCCAGTATCTCAAAATTCAGTTCTTTGGCTCGGTAGCCAGTAAAGTGTGCTGCATCTAAAATAAGATCGTAGCCCTGCCCATCTCGAGTTTCATTCCAGTAGACAATAAAATTTGGATAGGTTTTTATTTTAATATTTTTACCCGTGATGCGGGACAGGTAGCTGGCCAGTGGTTGAAAAGCTTCATGCGTTTTTTCCATGCCATAAACAGGCTGGATAACCAGTGTCAAAGAATCATCGGCCTTTAAAGGTGATTGTGTTAAAAGAAAAGTCGCCAGGAATATAAGCGGTATTCCGAGTCTGTGATGTAAGAACTTTAAAATTGTACTATGCATACCTGAAATCCTCTTCTTAGTGTTATGAACGGATATGGCTGAGTTCCGTAGCCTGATGATAATTGAGTAGTTGTCTGCTCGAAAGAACGCTTCGATACAATTTCAATTTACCATGGCAGATTTCTCTAAGAAGTATTAGTTTTCCCCGATAAAAGTACCAGTCCATCTGATGAGTGTGTGTAAATTAAGCTGCAATTAATAAAAAAACCCCACCTGATAAATCCAGGTGGGGTTTGGTGACGGATCCTAAAGAACCCGTTCGGTTCAGCTACCCTCGTTTTTCACTAATACTGCATTTCCTACTATAAGTTTTCTAAACACTAGTAATCGATTCAATGACTTACTTCCTAACCAGCATTTCGCTCTCGCCCAGCATTTTGCTATAACCAAAATAATCTTGATTGGCGGCTTTTTCAAATGGGTTGAGCCTGGTTAGTTTAAGCATCTTCTTTCCACTTTCGCTCTTGTCAGCTGTGAGGAGTCCTTTTAGAAGCTTCTCTCTAACTTCAGCTGAGACAGTCGGAGAAACAGAAATAGCCATTCCTGGTATTGAATCTGAGGTTGAAACTACTGCAATCCCGCCTTCTCCAGCCATCTGTACACTGACAAGAGGCGTCGGTATCATTGCTGCATCAACTTTGCCAGACAATAACATCGACATGGCCTGTCCCGTATTATCCACCTCTATGATACTGGGCTGGCGTACTGGGTTGTTAAATAATTCATAGACTCGTACTGCAGCGATGCTTGGCGGGCCAAGGGTCGCAATTTTTTTCCCAATCAGTTCCTCGGCATCAAATATAAGGTTATCTTCGCTGACAATAAGTGAAATACTGATGATTCCGGGTTGCTTTGCCAGCACGGTGAAATCCTTACCCTTGTTGCGGTAATCGATGAAGTGCGCAGCATCCAGGGCTATATCATAGCTACCTGTCTTTTGAGTTTCCGCCCAATATGAGATGAAGTTTGGATAGGTCACGATTTCTACCTTCTGACCCGTAAGTTCCTGAAAATAATCGGCCAGAGGCTGAAAGTTGGCGCGAGTTTTCTCCTCTGACTGGAATGGCTGTATGACAAACCTTAATGTTTCCTTAGACTTTAATGTTTCCTGAGACTGTGCGGTGACAGGAATCATGCTTCCTAATATAGTGGCTACGATCAGAAAGTATCCAGCACTCTGGATCTTCCGTGATATGAATTCTGACGTGTATTCCAACATTTTCTACATTCTCCAAAATAGAATTATTTTATTCTAACCATCGTCATAATTTATAAACGAGTACCTTTCATCTATTAATGTAGACCATTTATCCGTGAAAACAAGTACTTTGTCGGTAATATCTGGAGGAATATTTTGATGTTGTGATTTTGCTACAGAAGCTATCGAGACATGCATAGTGTTTATTCTGGTGGATATTTGGATGATGCGTGTTTCATTTGTGCAACATTTCAATATCTCAGGATCTTCTTTTTCGCTGATTATGTAATATTTTCTGTCAATATGGGTTGATAGAATCCAAAACTGTCACACAAACCCTCAAGGCAAAAGAAGAAAGGCTTTCACTATTGCTGAATTCATCGAAGTAGGGGAAAATAGGACGTTTATGTGCCGAAAAAATATTTGCTAGCTACGATATAAGATGCGACAGGGCAGTACTGCATTCTGACGTGGCGCAACCAGAAAGATTCAACATTTACCAAGAGGAAGTCCCATGTCAGCAACTACCGATCGACGCAAATTGGCTAATGGCATACGTGCCCTGGCTATGGATGCCGTGCAGAAAGCAAACTCCGGCCATCCGGGTGCCCCTATGGGCATGGCAGATATCGCCGAGGTTCTTTATAACGATTTTATGAATCACAATCCGCTCAATCCACACTGGGTGGATCGTGATCGTTTTATTATGTCTAATGGACATGGCTCCATGCTGCCATATTCTGTCCTGCACCTGACCGGTTACGACCTGAGCATTGATGATCTCAAGGCATTCCGTCAATTACATTCCAAAACACCGGGTCACCCTGAATACGGTTATACCCCCGGTATAGAAACGACTACTGGCCCACTTGGTCAGGGGATCACCAATGGTGTCGGCATGGCAATAGCCGAGAAAACACTGGCGGCGCATTTTAATCGTGATGGTCACGAGGTGGTAGATCATAATACTTATGTCTTCCTTGGCGACGGCTGTCTAATGGAAGGCATTTCTCACGAAGCCTGTTCACTGGCCGGTACCCTGGGTCTGGGAAAGCTGATTGCTTTCTATGATGATAACAACATCTCTATCGATGGTGAGGTTGGAGGCTGGTTTACTGATAACACCCCGCAGCGTTTCGATGCTTATCACTGGCACGTCGTTAAAGATGTTGACGGCCATGATGGAAATGCAATCAAGGCAGCGATTGAAGAGGCGCGCGCTGTAACAGATAGGCCTTCATTGATTTGTTGTAAAACCATAATTGGCTTTGGTTCTCCTAATAAGAGCGGTAAGGCAGATTGTCACGGTGCCCCACTGGGTGAGGAAGAAATCGCACTGACCCGCAAGGCACTGGGCTGGGAATATGGCCCTTTCGAGATACCGGATGATGTCTATGCTGGCTGGGATGCAAAAGCCAAAGGCGCTGCTGCCGAGTCTGCATGGAATGACAGCTTTGCGGCCTATAAGGCCGCGCATCCCGAGCTCGCTGCTGAATTTGAGCGTCGTATCGCAGGGAAACGGGTTGATGGCTGGGAAGCAAAAGCTGATACCTATATCGCCGAGGTCAATGCAAAAGCGGAGACAATTGCTTCACGCAAGGCGTCGCAGAATGCGATTGCCGGCATGTTCCCCTTCACACCTGAGTTCATGGGTGGATCTGCAGATCTGGCCGGGTCGAACCTGACATTTGTCGGTGATTCTGTTGCCATGCGTCACGATATCGCCGATGCCAACTATATCAACTACGGTGTGCGTGAATTTGCCATGACAGCCATTATTAATGGTATTTCAGTGCATGGCGGCTTTGTTGCTTATGGTGGGACTTTCCTGATTTTCTCCGATTATGCCCGTAATGCCTTACGCATGGCGGCATTGATGAAGATACAGAACATCGAGGTCTATACCCATGACTCTATTGGTCTGGGTGAAGATGGTCCCACGCATCAGCCAGTCGAGCAGACCGCCACCCTTCGCATGATGCCGAATATGACTGTATGGCGCCCCTGTGATGCGGTTGAGTCCGCGGTGTGCTGGAAAGAAGCGATCAAGAATACAACTGGCCCATGTTCGCTAATCTTCTCGCGCCAGAACCTGAATCATCAGGTTCGGAGCAACGAACAGATTAAAAACATCGAAAAGGGCGGTTATATACTGCGTGACTGCAACGGTACACCGGAGGCAATCATCATTGCCACCGGTTCCGAGGTCAGTCTTGCTACGGCTGCAGCTGAAGCACTTTCCGGCAAGAATATCCGCGTCGTCTCTATGCCGTGTACCAGTGTATTTGATGCACAGGATGACGCCTATCGTGAGTCTGTACTGCCTTCAGCAGTCCGGGCGCGTGTTGCAGTGGAAGCTGGTGTCAGTGGTTTCTGGCAGAAATATGTTGGTTTCGATGGCAAGGTCGTCGGCATCGACAGATTTGGCGAGTCTGCACCGGCCAGTGATTTATTCGAAGAGTTCGGCTTTACCGTTGACAATGTTGTCAGCACAGTAGAGTCAGTACTTTAACTGCAGGAGTCGAACAATGGGCTCTGTTCTACGACAGATACAGAGTGACAGATTTAATTTTTCTTATCAGGAGTTTTTTTAGATGACTATTAAAGTTGGTATTAACGGTTTTGGCCGCATTGGCCGAATGGCATTTCGTGCTATTGCAAAGGATTTTAATGATATAGAGGTTGTTGGCATCAATGATCTGCTCGAAGCAGATTACCTTGCCTACATGCTCAAATACGATTCAGTTCATGGCCGTTTCGGTGGCGATATCGCTGTTGATGGTAATAATCTGGTTGTTAACGGTAAAACTATACGACTGACTGCTGAGCGTGATCCAGCTGATCTGAAGTGGAGCGATATTGGTGCTGACCTTATTATCGAATCAACCGGTTTCTTCCTCACCGAAGAAAGCTGTCAGAAGCACATTGATGCCGGTGCAAAGAAAGTGGTGCAGAGTGCCCCCTCTAAAGATGGCACACCGATGTTTGTCTACGGTGTAAATCATGAAACCTATGTAGGTCAATCGATTGTTTCAGCTGCGTCATGCACCACAAACTGCCTGGCACCTATCGCCAAAGTACTGAATGATAACTGGGGTCTGAAGCGTGGTCTTATGACGACTGTTCATGCTGCAACAGCAACACAGAAAACGGTTGACGGTCCTTCTATGAAAGACTGGCGCGGTGGACGCGGTATTCTGGAAAACATCATTCCTTCTTCTACCGGTGCGGCCAAGGCAGTTGGTGTAGTACTGCCTGAACTGAACGGCAAACTAACTGGTATGGCTTTCCGCGTGCCTACTTCTGATGTGTCTGTTGTCGACCTGACAGTAGAGCTGGAAAAAGATGCCTCATATAATGATATCTGTGCCGCCATGAAGACCGCTTCAGAAGGTTCCATGAAGGGCACACTGGCTTACACAGATGAAAAAGTTGTCTCTACAGATTTTCGTGGTTACACCGCTTCTTCTATCTTTGACTCAGAAGCAGGTATCGCACTTGATGGTACTTTCGTAAAACTGGTTTCCTGGTATGACAATGAGTACGGTTACACATGCAATATGTTACGTTTCGTTCAGCATGTAGCAGTAAATTAGGCGGATCTTTTTTTCGCTAGCGGCGTTATCAGGTTGTTTTGAGTGCTCACGTACTAAATAAATGTACGCTCCGCGCTCAAAATACCCTTCCGCCTTACTAGCAAAAAAAATCTCTCGCTTAGTTCATTTGTTTTAAAAAGTGTCGCCAACCCATCTGGGCTGATAGATTCTTTACAAGAGTTATATGCCAGACATTCGGTGATTGGCGTAGTGTTTTACTTAAGGAGTTCTAAATGTCTGTAACCAGAATGACTGATCTTGACCTGGCTGGAAAGCGTCTGCTGATTCGACAGGATCTAAATGTACCGATCAAAGATGGCAAGGTCAGCTCCGATAAACGCATCCGTGCATCATTGCCTACCATTGAATACTGTATTAACGCCGGAGCCCGTGTAATGTTAATGTCACATCTCGGTCGTCCGACAGAAGGCGAGCCAGCTGCTGAGTTTTCTATGCAGCCTGTAGCTGACCATCTGTCTAAACTGCTTGGCAAAGAAGTACATCTGGTAACTGACTATCTTGATCATGCCCCCGAGCTTGCCGATGGTGATGTAGTTCTACTTGAGAACTGCCGCTTCAATGTTGGTGAAAAGAAAAATGATGATGCGTTAGCAAAACAATATGCATCATTATGTGACATCTATGTCATGGACGCCTTTGGTACGGCCCATCGTGCCCAGGCATCCACCTATGGCGCGGGTGTGTTTGCCCCTGTCGCCTGTGCTGGCCCTTTACTGGCGGGCGAGCTGGAAGCCCTGGGAAAAGCACTGAGTAACCCGGCCCGTCCAATGGCGGCCATCGTCGGTGGTTCCAAAGTGTCGACTAAATTAACCGTGCTCGATGCACTTTCCAGTGTTGTCGATCAGTTGATTCCGGGCGGTGGTATTGCCAACACTTTCATTGCCGCCTGTGGTTTCAATGTCGGGAAGTCATTGTACGAGGAGGATCTTATTCCTGAAGCAAAGCGCCTGATGGGAGTCGCCATAGCCAGAGGTGGTGAGATACCCGTGCCGACGGATGTAGTTGTCGGAAAGGAATTTTCTGAGACGGCTGAAGCCATCGTTAAAAAGGTTGAGGATGTTGAAGACGACGACATGATATTTGATATCGGTCCGGAAACGGCCGCACATTTTGCCGCCATAATGAAAGAGGCGGGTACAATCGTCTGGAATGGTCCTGTCGGTGTGTTTGAATTCGATCAGTTTGGTGAAGGGACGAAAACACTGGGCCTGGCGATTGCTGAGTCGGAAGCGTTCTCGATTGCTGGTGGCGGCGATACTTTGGCTGCCGTTGAGAAATACAATATTGCTGATAAAGTGTCTTATATATCAACCGGTGGTGGTGCATTCCTGGAGTTCCTGGAAGGTAAGAAACTGCCAGCGGTGGCTATGCTGGAAGCTAAATAAGCAATTTCTGGAGTAGTTCAATAAAATGCCAATACCACGGCGTACGAAGATTGTAGCAACGATCGGTCCCGCAACCGAAAGCCCTAAAATGCTTAGAAGGTTGATCAGGGCAGGGGTAGATGTTGTACGTGTCAATTTCTCACATGGCAGCCCTGAAGAACACATTGAGCGAGCCAGAAATATTCGCGAGGCAGCAGAAAAAGTCGGTCGCCATGTCGGCATCCTTGCTGATCTACAGGGGCCAAAAATTCGCATAGAACGCTTTAAAGATGGTTTTATTGATCTTGAAGATAATCAGGCATTCACCCTTGATGCTGCACTGGGTGTTAATGAAGGTGATGAAAATGCTGTAGGTTTAACCTATAAAGCCCTTGCCGAAGACGTAAATGCCGGTGATGTTTTATTACTTGATGATGGCCTGATAGTACTTAAGGTGAATGATGTCACTGGTAGCAAAATAAATTGCACAGTAAAGGTTGGCGGCAAGCTGAGTAATCACAAGGGTGTGAATCGTCAGGGCGGTGGTTTGTCAGCGGGTGCGTTGACAGAAAAAGACAAGAAAGACATTAAACTGGCAGCCGCTATGGAGGCTGATTTTCTGGCTGTTTCATTTGTTCGTAGCGCGGAAGATGTGCATGAAGCCAGACGCCTGCTACATGAAGCGGGTAGTGATGCATGGATCGTTTCCAAAATTGAACGCGCAGAAGCCATTGATGTCATCGAGGAAATTACACTCGCATCGGATGTTTTGATGGTTGCACGTGGTGACCTTGGCGTCGAAATCGGGGATGCTGAGATTACTGCAGTACAGAAAAAAATTATCTCCCAGGGCCGCAATCTGGATCGTGTGGTCATCACCGCGACACAAATGCTGGAGTCAATGATCGACAAGCAGATGCCGACACGGGCAGAAGTGACTGACGTGGCCAATGCTGTACTAGATGGTACCGATGCAGTAATGCTGTCAGCTGAAACGGCAGTTGGAAAATTCCCGGTCAAGGCGATTAAGGCGATGGATAGAATTTGTCGTGGTGCAGAGAAACACCGCGGAGATATTGTTAGAGAATCCCGAAACGATGAAAGTTTTGAACGCATAGATGAGGCGATTGCCAAAGCCTGTATGTATACAGCAAACAGGTTACACGTTCGTGCAATTGTTGCCATGACAGAATCCGGCGCCACGGCGCTGTGGATGTCACGTATTAGTTCAGGTCTGCCTATCTATGCCATGTCCAGCCAGGACAGGACATTACGCCAGGCATCGATGTACCGGGGCGTAGAACCAATTAAATTCAATACCCCAAGCAGATCTCATGCTAGGGTCAACGCTGAGGTGCTGAAGGTCCTCAAAGAGCGTGGTGCTATCGAGGATGGTGATACGGTTATCATCTCGAAGGGGGATCTGGCAGGTAAACAGGGTGGGACCAATGCAATGAAAATTCTGCGTGTTGGCTACGACGAACAGCAGGATGAACAGCAGATAGACTAATCGAACAATGTATGCAGCCACAGAAGGCTTGTTTACACATATTTTGAAACACACAGATTTTAGACACCTATAAAGGAGATAGATATGGCTCTTATTTCAATGCGACAATTGCTGGATTATGCGGCAGAAAACGATTTTGGTATGCCAGCATTTAATGTAAACAATATGGAACAGGTGCATGCCATCATGCGGGCGGCCGATGCCGTCGATGCACCTGTTATCATGCAGGGATCAGCCGGCGCTCGTTCATACGCAGGTGAATCATTTCTACGCCACATTATTACTGCGGCGGTCGAACAGTATCCGCATATTCCTGTTGTAATGCACCAGGATCATGGTTCGGAACCGGCAGTTTGTTTGCGCTCAATCCAGTCTGGTTTTTCTTCAGTTATGATGGATGGCTCTCTGATGGCAGACATGAAGACACCTTCATCATTTGAATACAATGTAGAAGTAACCAGAAAGGTTGTCGATATGGCACATGCCGGCGGTGTTTCGGTTGAAGGCGAACTGGGTTGCCTGGGTTCGCTGGAAACCGGCGAGATGGGTGAAGAAGATGGCCACGGTGCAGAAGGCAAGCTGGACATGGATATGCTACTGACCGATGTCGAAGAAGCGGCGACTTTCGTTGAGCAGACCGGTGTTGATGCTCTGGCAATCGCTATTGGTACTTCACACGGTGCTTACAAATTCACCAAAGAACCGACTGGTGATATTTTGCGTATTGATCGTATTAAGGAAATTCATAATCGTATACCTAATACTCATCTGGTTATGCACGGCTCCTCTTCAGTACCGCAGGACTGGCTGGAAGTCATCAACAACTACGGTGGCGACATGGGTCAGACCTACGGTGTACCAGTAGAAGAAATACAGGAAGGTATCAAGCACGGCGTCGCAAAGGTCAATATTGATACTGACCTGCGTATGGCGTCTACGGGTGCAATACGTAGATTCCTTAGCGAGAATCCATCTGTCTTTGATCCTCGCAAATTCCTCAAGGCATCGACCGATGCAATGGCGGAAATCTGTAAGGCCCGTTATGAAGCATTTGGTTGTGTCGGGCATGCCAGTAAGATCAAGGCGAAGCGTCTGGAAGATATGGTTTCTTTTTATAGTTAGGCCTTTTTTTTGCAAAATACGGGTGTGGGGGTTTCTCTTACACCCGTATTTATTTTATCGTTTTTTGTTTTTTATATCTTACTGAACACAGAAAACCGAAAACTGAGCACTACCTTTTTCCATACTGCCTTTGCAACAGCACAAGAAATACCGGTACCCCGATCAGGGCGGTAATAACGCCTACCGGAATCTGCTGGGGTGCGAGCAGGGTGCGTGCCAGGGTGTCAGCGAGTACCAGGAAGCTGCCACCAGCCAATACGGCAGCGGGTAATAGTAATCTGTAGTCTCTTAGACCGATTAATCGTAGCGTATGCGGGATGATCAGTCCGACAAAACCGATACTGCCGGCCATGCTGACGGCGGTGGCAGTCATTGCAGCTGCCAGGACAAATATTATCATTCGCAGTATTTTTATGTTCTCACCCAGAGCAGCGGCCTGCTGTTCACCGTGCGCCAGTAAATTCAGGGGTCGGGCAATTGCCCAGCTTGCGATAAATGTGACAGGCAAAACGAAAAATCCTGCGGTTGTCTGGCTGGCCTGAGACAGATCTCCCATTAGCCAGAATAATATTCCCTGTATCTGCTGCTGGTTGGAAAGTGAAAGCAGAAAGCTGATGACAGCGCCCCAGCCTGCGGCGATAACGACACCCGTTAGCAGCAGGCGCTCAGTAGTCCATTTACCATTAGAGAAGCTGATGCTGAATACTAGCAGAGTTGATATGAGCGCTCCGACAAAGGCTGTCAGCGGTGTCCAGCCTGATGAAACACCCAGTAACAAAGCTGCCAGGGTAAATACGCCGGCACCACCTGAAATGCCCAGAATATAGGGCTCTGCTAATGGGTTGCGTAACAACACCTGTAAAAGTGCGCCGGCCATTGATAATAGCGCGCCGACGATGAAGGCATCTAGCGCCCTGTCGATGCGTAGCGTAAAAATTATTTTCGTTAAAGCGCTTGACTCGCCCGACAGGACAGGAAGTAACTCCTTAATACCGATATTTGAACTGCCGGAAAGTAGCGCCAGCAACATGCTGGCAGGGACAAGCAGCAATAACAGGCTGAGTAGTTTGTACTGATGGGTCATTAAGGAGCTTCTGATCAATTCATGAACTCATATCTTACGACTGAAATATCCAGTTTTTTCGTTGAAAATCTTCGCGATAACAGGATGTCATTGAGCGGCCTTGCGATTTGCGCCTCAAACCTGAATATTTTAGATCGCAATCTACTTCGTCCAGAATCAATCAGAGGATCCTTTTGGTTCCGCGAGGTGTATTACCTGCCATCCTGATTGTTTGGCATATGCGGCCAGCTGTGGATCCGGGTTGACGGCTACTGGATTGTCGACTTCCTGCAGAAGCGGCAGGTCATTGTGTGAATCTGAGTAAAACCAGCTATCATGCATGTTGCTACCTGACTCTGTCAGCCAGCTATGCAGGCGGGTCACTTTGCCCTGCTGATAGCTGGGAATGCCGCTGATTTCTCCTGTGTACTGGCCATTAATACATTCTGCATTGGTCGCGATGAGTTCATCCACACCGAATAGACTAGCGATCGGGCGCGTTACAAAGTCATTCGTTGCGGTGATGATAAGCAAGCTATCACCCTGTTGCCGGTGCTTCTCAACTAGCGCTTTTGCCTCGTCGGTAATGATGGGCTTGATGCGATCATTAATATACTCTTCCCGCATTTGCAATAGTTCAGGCATGGGGATACGGGACAGCGGTGCTAGTTGAAAATGCAGAAAGGCCATTATATCCATCTGGCCGTTTAAGTATTCCTGATAGAAACGTTCATTCTGCTGTTGATGAGACTCCCGATCAACAGCGCCTTTATCGATCAGGTACCTGCCCCAAAGATAATCACTGTCTCCTCTGAGGAGGGTGTTATCAAGATCAAAGATCGCCAGTGCCACGTATTTTTCCCGCAGTGTTCATCAGCGTATTCTACAGCGTATTCCCTGTTTGGGCGATAAGCCCTGCTAAAATGTGACAGGGTGATGACAGTATGTTAGTTTTTATGTATTAATTAAAATTAACTGGAATATGAACATGCTGGACAAAGAAGGCTACAGACCTAATGTCGGCATCGTACTGTGTAATGATATTCAGCAGGTATTGTGGGCCCGCCGCATTAAACACGATGGCTGGCAGTTTCCACAAGGTGGCGTGAGAGAGTATGAATCTGCAGACGATGCCATGTATCGCGAATTAAGAGAGGAAATTGGTCTAAAGCCGTATCACGTCGAGATTATCGGTCGCACCAGCGACTGGCTGCACTATGATTTGCCGCGATACTGCCGACGTCATGGTCATTCCCGCTTTCGCGGTCAAAAACAACTCTGGTTTCTATTACGTTTGACAGGTTGTGATGGTGATGTCTGCCTTGATCTGAGTGATTGTCCTGAGTTTGACCATTGGAGATGGGTCACCTACTGGCAGCCCTTAAAGCAGGTGGTACATTTTAAACGGGATGTATATCAGGCAGCATTGCGGGAGCTAGAAGTTTTCCTGTAACAGACTCTAATTATTGTTTCGTACAGGCCTTGCTTGCTTGTTCTCCTTTTTGCGTGATTTTCAATATCTCAACAGTCTTTACAGGCACATCTCTGTGACCTTTCCTGGTATCGGTATCACTGTTTTCAATTTTCATTACCACATCCATACCACTAGTGACTTTACCGAAAACGGTATAACCCCAGCCACGCATATTTTTTCCCGTATGATTCAGGTTATTGTTATCTTTGGTATTTATAAAGAACTGATCAGTGGCTGAATGAGGATCCTCGGTGCGTGCCATGGCGATGGTACCTTTCAGATTCTTCAGCCCATTATCCGCTTCATTTTTGATCGGCGAGACACCGCCAATTTTTTTCATCGAAGTATCCAGCCCACCACCCTGAATCATGAAGTTCTTGATCACCCGGTGAAAAATGGTGCCGTTGTAATGTTTCTGATCTACAAGGGTTAGGAAGTTTTTGACTGTAATGGGTGCCTTTCCAGGGTTCAAAGTTACTTCAAAATTTCCGGCACTGGTTTCAAACAAAACAACGGGGTCTTCTTTAGCGTGTGCCGGAACGAGGCTTATGCTGGTCAGTAGAGAAAATAATAAAATAGTTTTAATAAATTTCATGGATATTTCCTAAATTGTTGTTGTGCTTACGCACAGGTTAGAAACAGATAAAAGACGAAGGACTAAAGACAAAAGGAGAATCATAAGCGTCATTCCGGCATGCTCCTGGCTGGAATCCAGGTTTTCATTCTTGGTCACTAATCATTAGCCGTAAAACTTAAGGGCACCCTTTAATCTTGTAATTTTTATGACTGGGGTAGAAGCCAAACCAGCCTGCTATATGTTGATACGCTTCTTTTGGTTGAGGATAGACCCAGCAGATATCATTGATCCAGCCAAGCTCAGTGTTAAGATCTACCCACAGGCATTTTCCCTTAACCGGGCAGTTGTATATCCGGTCACTGACCTCAAATCTATCCAGGTTGATAAGGTCAGGGTGCACATAATAATTGCCTTCGATCATCTGTATCTGACTGTCGTCAGCTTGCAACAAAACGCTGTCGTCGTATTTCATTTTGATCACTATTGAAGACATTTTAGGAACCTCTGATTAATTATGCCATATCACTGGCTTACAGGCTGATTCACAGTGAAAAATCCCTTATGTACCGTCCATAGGTAGCGGCCGGATAAAATGACCGGGTGTTATCGTTATATGCGGAATGATATCCCACGCGTCGTGAGGAAGCTGAGGAATATATTGAACATCATGGCCTGTGGCAACCAGAAAAGGTTTTTGCGAAGACGCGGCAGACTCACCATAGCACTGAGCCAGAGTTCGGTCATAGTAGCCGCCACCCATGCCGAGGCGGTTGCCGCAATCATCAAAAGCGACCAGCGGCATAAAAATTAAATCCATTTCCGCTGCTGACAGAAGATGGTTGTGTGGGACGTCAGGCTCCGCGATGCCATATTTGTTCCTTGACATGGCCTGCCCTGGTACCCATTCTGCGAAACGCAGCATTTTTTCATTAGAGCTATCCAGCACCGGTAAATAACACTGTTGGCCTTGCTTCCGGCAGTACAGCATCAGGGGTAACAGATCAATTTCCCCTTCCTTTGCAATATAAAAGGCAATTGTCCCGGCACGCTGTATAGCAGAAATTTTTCGCAGCACTTTATCAGTAACCGCGTAGCTGGCAAGCTGCTGGCGGTAGGCGGGTAAGGCTAAACGTTTTTTACGGAATAGTTGGCGTATGGCCTTTTTATCGGTCATTGGCAGATCGCATCAAATTTATTTTTTGAAAAAGGTGGCGCCCCCACCTGTGCCGTAACACGCATGTACCTTGAACCAGGAGTTCAAGTGGGACTCTTGGTCGTGCATCAGGCTATCAACATGATGTTCATGGAGACGGCTCAACAGCATTAGCTCTGAATCCCGAGTTTGTGGATTAGGTTCTAAGGATTATTAGTGTGCTACGTACACCGCAGCGGGCACCACCTTGTAATTATAGCTCCATTTCAGCCTGTCCATCCAAGGCTTCTTCCAGATTTCTTCGAAGGGCCTTGATACGGGTTTCCATTTCCAGTGTCAGGCCGGTGTTTTCGCGCAGGGATAGTAGATCGTGGGCAATGTTCAGTGCAGCCATCACGGCAACACGTTCAGTGCCCAGTACGGCACCGCTTTGCTGTATCTCTCGCATATTCTGATCAAGAAATGATGCTGCTGCAAGAAGCTCGTCACGTTTTTCGTCGGGGCAGGCAACGGAATATTCCTTACCGAGGATACTTATCTGAACCCCTGATTCAGTTGATCTCAAACAGATTGCTCCAGTGTTTTAAGGCGATTGACGATAGATTCCAGTCGGGTGCAGGCAATACGATTCTTCTCAGTCAGACGACCGTTTTCCTTATTCAGGGACCGTTGATCTACACGCAGAATGCGATTCTGCTCCTCCAGTCGGCGCAGAGTCTCTGACAGTTCAAATATACGGGCTTCCAGTTTATCCAGTTCTTCCTGAATCACAGAATAACCTCTCCTGGGTAATTTATCCTCAAAACAAGGGTACATTTTTAGAATACTCCTTACTTAGAACACTAAATAAAGACTACTAGTTATTGTTATATCAGCCCATATAATACTTGTTGCATAAGGCTGTTGGAAGATAATATGACTTTTTTCCTCAGGAATAAACCTGAATAAGGCAATCAGATCATATTTTATGGCAATTTTCGGTCATAAGTGGATGAAAATTGGGAGTTAGATGGGTCAGAGTAGCAATATAATGCCGGCATATAGGGTGATGACCAGTGCTTTACGACGGATAAACAGCCAGTTAACCGCTGCAGAGTGTCATGGTTTGATTGCTGGAGCCCTGAATACGCAAAGTACGGCCTCGATTACGAGGTTCTTTACTGATGACACTGAATCTTTACAGCAGGATTGTGAGTTTGCTGAGCTTATTTCACAGCTGGTGCAGGTGAGCTCTGAGGGATACAGAGACGAGGATTTCAATTTTCAGCTGCTATTGCCAGATGACGCCATTCCCCTGCTGGAGAGAAGCCGCGCACTGGCAGAATGGTGTGGAGGCTATGTAATGGGGCTGCTTGAATCCGGCCTGAAAGAATTTGATAAACTACCTGAAGATGCTGCAGAAGTTGCAAAAGATCTTGTCGAAATATCTCAACTTGATCCATCAGCTGATGCGGGTGGTACGGACAGTGATTTGATGCAGCTGGAGGAATATGTGCGTGTTGGCGTGCAGATAATTTATGCGGAGCTGACTAAAGACACTGGACGGGACACGGATGAGCAGGATTACTAACCCGAGCCATAATTAGGCGACACTCAGAGGGCCCAAAATGATTCAGATCAAGACGCGGCTTGCAGGCAATGGCTGACCCTTGTCAAGAGTAGTATGTGAACAGGAATGGTGAAAATGAATAAGCAATTCGCGAAACGTCGTCAGGAAGTGATGCAGATGATGGGCGGTGGGGTAGCGATTATCCCGACGGCCAGCGAACGGTCGCGCACTCGGGATGTGTTATATCCCTTTCGTGCTTCCAGTGATTTTTATTATCTTACACATTTTAATGAGCCGGAAGCTGTTGCAGTGCTGGTGCCGGGAAGAGAGCATGGCGAGTTCATCATGTTTTGCCGAGAGAGAGATCCTGATAAAGAAATTTGGGATGGTCGCCGGGCTGGCCTGGAAGGTGTTTGTGAATATTACGGTGCAGATGATGCCTTTCCAATTACAGACATTGACGAAATCGTGCCCGGATTGCTTGAGAATCGTGAAAAAGTATTTTATAGCATGGGCGCCAACGACGAATTTGATTCACGCCTGATGACCTGGGTAAATGAGGTGCGTAGCAAGACCCGTAGCGGGATTTCAGCACCGGCCGAGATACTTGATCTTGGCCATATTTTACATGAAATGCGGCTGGTGAAACGTTGTGAAGAAAAGGCTCTTATACAGAAGGCCTGTAAAATATCATCACGTGCTCACAAGCAGGCGATGAAGGTGTGCAAACCCGGTATGAAAGAATACGAAATTGAAGCGGAGTTTCATTATATCTTTCGCAAGAAGGGCAGTGAGTTTCCAGCTTATCCCCCAATTGTGGCTACAGGCAAGAATGCCTGCGTGCTGCATTACATAGAGAACAGGGCGGTGCTAAAAGACGGCGATATGTTGTTGATCGATGCCGGTTGTGAAATCGATGGCTATGCTGCAGACATCTCACGTAGTTTTCCTGTCAATGGCAAATTCAGTGCAGAGCAACGTGCTCTGTATGAGGTGGTGCTTGCTGCGCAGCAGGCAGCTATGGACAAAATCAAACCCGGTGTGACCTGGGATGTGCCGCATAATGCAGCGGTGCGTGTGATTACCGAGGGACTGATTGAACACGGCCTGTTGCAGGGCGATGTGGATGAATTACTCGGTACCGAGGCCTACCAGCGTTTTTATATGCACAAAACTGGTCACTGGTTGGGGCTGGATGTACACGATGTTGGTGATTATAAAGTCAATGACAACTGGCGCGTGCTTGAATGTGGCATGATAATGACCGTTGAACCGGGCCTCTACATCACGGCTGGCACAGAAGATGTTGACGAACGATGGTGGAATATCGGTATCCGTATCGAAGACGACGTCGCCATAACAAAGAATGGCTATGAGGTCTTGAGTATTGATGCACCGAAACAGATTGATGATATAGAGCACATAATGAAAGGTTGAAACGAAGTTTCAAGGAGAAAGGGGAAAGGAGGAAAGGGGAAAGGAAAAGACTAAAGACTAAAGATGAAGGATAAAGGATGAAGGATGAAGGATGAAGGATGAAGGATGAAAAAGAGGTTCCGATTTTGACTTTCCTTTCCCCTTTCCTCCTTTCCCCTGCTTTTTTACGGAGATGCGAATGAAGAAAAAAACCTATGAGCTGATAATCGTCGGCGGTGGTATGGCAGGTGCCAGCCTGGCCTGTGCGCTGGCCGATACAGGTATTCATATCGCTATCATCGAAGCCGTACCCTGGCAATCTGATCAGCAGCCTAGTTATGATGTGCGGACGATTTCTCTTTCACATGGATCCCGTTTGATTTATGAAACTATGGGCATCTGGCAGCAGATTGATAAAAATGCAGTATGCCCGATTCATCGTATCCATGTGTCAGATCGCGGTCATCCGGGCATCGTGCACCTTGACAGGAAAGATGCCGCTGTTGAGGCGCTGGGTTATGTGATCGAAAATCGGGCCCTGGGCGCAGCCTTGATGGCCCGGCTTGAGATATTGGAACATGTCGATATCATCTGCCCGGCGACGGTCAGTGATGTAGATGTGGGTGAAGATCTCGCAACACTCATCTGCGTAATGGACAATGAGGAAATTACGGTACAGGGCAAGCTGGTTGTTATTGCCGATGGCGGGCGTTCAGGTTTGCGTGAGAAGCTGGGTTTTCTGTCCACGACTGATGATTACCGGCAGACAGCTATCGTCTGCAATGTCACACCCGGAAAATCTCACCGGCATTGTGCCTATGAAAGATTTACCCCGTCCGGTCCGCTTGCCATGCTGCCGATGAATGAAGACCGCTGCTGGTGTGTCTGGGCAGTCGCTGAAGAAGAAGTAGATAAACTTATTGTCATGCCCGAAGATCGGTTTCTGGCGTGTTTGCAACAGCAGTTTGGTGACCGTTTAGGCCGATTTTCACGTGCGGGCAGGCGCTATGTTTATCCACTGGCCAGAAATCGCGTTGAAGCTCACACAGGCAGGCGCGTGGTGCTGGTGGGCAATGCGGCGCATACTGTTCATCCGGTTGCGGCGCAGGGATTTAACCTCGGACTCAGAGACGTGGCCTGGTTAGCGGAAGTGCTAGTTCTGGCACATGATAAGCAGCAGGATCCAGGGTCATTGGATATTCTTCGGCAGTATGAAAATATTCGTAATCGGGATACCCAGCGGGTGACAGGTTTCACGCATGGCATGATTAAGGTTTTCACAAGTCGCTTAGCGCCTGTGATCGCTGGTAGAAATCTTGCTTTGCTAGTCACGGACATATTTCCAGAGCTGAAACAGGCTTTGCTGAAACGAACCATGGGCCTGACAGGGCGTCAGGCCCGTCTGGCACGTGGCCTGGAATTAAGAGAGCTACCCCTAAACAAAAATGTCTGATCAACAAACAGATATTCTTATCGTTGGTGCCGGCATGGTCGGTTCGGCCGCCGCACTGTCTTTTGCTCGGGCAGGGTTCAGTGTTAGCCTGGTTGAGGCCAATGAACTGCCGACATGGTCTGAAGCAGAATATAATTTACGTGTCTGTGCTATCAGCGCGGCTTCCCAAAGATTACTGAAGAATGTCGATGTCTGGCAGCAAATACTGGCCATGCGAGCATCACCGTTTGAACACATGCACGTATGGGATGCCAGCGGCAGCCTTGATTTCGATGCGGCAGACAGCGGTCAGGCGTATCTTGGCTATATTGTTGAAAACAATCTTATTAATTCGAGTTTGATAAAGCAGTGCCAAAGCCATTCAAACATCAGATTAATAACGGCCAGCCGGCTATCAGCTATGGCATGGGTGGATGATCACGTTCAAATAAAGCTGGATAACGGCGATGATATCAGTAGTCGTCTGGTGATTGCAGCTGATGGAGGTGATTCACAGTTGCGTCACCTGTCGGGGATAGAAAGCTACCGTCATGATTACCAGCAAACAGGAATTGTTGCCAGAGTCAGGACATTATTGCCACATAAGAATACAGCCTGGCAACGGTTTCTTGCTAGCGGTCCGGTGGCCCTGTTGCCTCTGTCAGACGGCAGTTGTTCGATCGTCTGGTCTGCAGACCAGGTGCGCGCAGATGAGCTATTGCTATTAAATGATTCAGAGTTTGCAGAGCAGCTTACGGATGCTTTTGAGTATCGGCTGGGGAATATAGAAGTACTCAGCCCGCGTGCTGGGTTCCCTTTAATGCTGGCCAATGCCAGGACATATGTCAAAGACCGCATTGTACTGCTGGGTGATGCGGCGCACCGAGTTCACCCACTGGCAGGTCAGGGGGTCAATCTCGGATTTCAGGATGTCACAGAGCTCACTTCTACATTGCTTGAGTCGGTAGCCAATGGTCGTGATATTGCGGATCCTTTATATTTGAGAAGATATGCACGTCGCCGTCGTGCAGAGGTGAGCTTAATGCTTGCTGGAATGGATGGTATACAACGCATTTTTACCAGCCGATTGCTACTTGTACAAAAGTCGCGCAGGCTTGCAATGAAAATGATTGATCATCTCACTCCTGTTAAACAGTTCCTGGTTGATCGTGCATTGGGAGACTAAAGAGAGAAACTAGAGGGCCCCTCTATATAATTCATGAATAATCATATTGAATCCAAAACAAGCTATCTCTGTGTTAAGAATCTTTGCCCATAAATATGACAGGTTTTGAATCACAATCCGATATATCCAGAATTAATAGAGGTACCCTGAAAAATGCCATTATTTATTGAAATTATTAAAAAAACTTGTTGGATTGATGTACTCGGCTAGAATATACATGAAGAATGTAGTATCTATAGTCATATGTATGGGGGTGCGGGCAGTTTTTCCGTATCTGTGCACGAATAATAAATTAAATGGACATTATACTGATAGCTATCGGTGAAGTAGTGTTTGGAGGAAGAATCAGATGAACCAAGGAAAAAAAATCATTTACGCAGCTGTTTATGGTCTGGGTATTGCCCTGGGTGGAATGTTTCAAACAGCTACAGCTGCAACGCTTGATTTTGCCATACAACCCATACTCGGTGAGAAAGAAACCAAAATAGCCTTTCAGCCGCTGGCTGATTATATTGCCAAAATCTCAGGTGATAAGGTGGTCATCCACACAGCGCGTGATTTTCCTGAATACTGGGTAAATCAGAAAAAGAATAATCCTTATGAGATCATGATGGATAATGCTTTCTTTACTGATTATCGAATAGAAAAAGAAAATTGGGTTTCTCTTGCTAAAATACCGGGTCTGGTAAGTTATACCTTGATAGTCAGAGGAGATAACGCTGTGTTTGAGGCCGATGAACTAGTTGGCAAACGAATTGCATCGTTAATGCCGCCTGCACCATCGGGTATTTTCCTTGGTCAGATGTTCAGAAACCCTTTACGTCAACCCTTCATTGTGCCAACAAACTCAGCTGACGAGTCATTAAAAATGCTCATTGCCGGTGAGGTGATTGGTGCGATTATACCTACCCCACTGGTGAATAAGGCATTGCAGGACGGTGCAGATCTGGTTGTCGTCAAGAGCAGTGTACAGATACCTCATGTGGCAATCTCTGTTTCACCAAATGTCTCTGCGGCAACGCGTGAAAAAATAAAGAAGGGATTACTGGAAGCGGACAAGACTAAAGCGGGCAAAGCCATGTTAAAAAAGTTGGGTTTCACAAACTTCGAAGCAGCTGACCCAAGTCTGTATTCCGGGCTGATGCAGTACCTGATAGATTTTTCATTCGCCAGCGAGTAGTTAATACCCATATCTTAAGCAGCCTTACATAAATTCATGGCCGGTAGTCCCGAGTCCAAAATTGCCTTCTTTGGCGTTGCGTATCCAGGCAATAGCTGGGCTATTACTCACAATCCGTGTCCTGAATCTGATGATTTCGACTCTCAGTTCTGTGTGACCAGAATCAATCAGAGGCTCCTTTGTTTGATTCATAGCAGTAGTCCTCTATTCAGTTGATTGTGACCTGCTATGGATCTGTTACAAATTACTGCTGTCCTGATTACCCTGACGGCAGTTTTTAGTTTCCTGAATCATGTCTATCTGAAGCTGCCCGCAACCATCGGTGTCATGGCAATATCCATGGCATTGTCATTGATGCTGCTGATACTCGGCAGCATGGGTTTTCCACTGTTGCTGGAGCAGGAAAAAACACTGCTGTCCGGGATTGATTTCAGCACCACTTTATTGCATGGCATGCTCAGCTTCCTGTTATTTGCCGGTGCTCTGCATGTCGATCTGAATCGCCTGTCGGAGATGAAGTGGATAGTTGCCTCGCTGGCGACTATCGGTGTGCTGCTTTCCACACTGATTGTGGCATTACTGGTATGGTCAATTGCATTGCTGCTGGATTTGCCGCTGAGCTTTATTCATAGTCTGTTATTTGGCGCATTGATTTCTCCTACCGATCCTGTCGCTGTTATAAGTACACTGAAAACATTGGGTGTACCCGCATCACTGAAAACAAAGATTGCTGGAGAGTCGTTGTTCAACGATGGTGTTGGTGTGGTGTTGTTCCTGGTGATATTTAATATTGCCTACAGTAGCGAACCCATGCAGGCTACCGGGGTGGCCGAGTTATTTATAACTGAAACCTTAGGTGGGGCATTGTTTGGACTGCTGGCAGGTTACATAACCTACCGTATGCTGCGGCTGGTTGATAACTATCAGGTTGAGATTATTCTTTCTCTTGCTCTGGTCATGGGTGGTTACGCCTTTGCAGAAGCCTGGCATCTGTCTGCTCCGATTGCGATTGTGGTGGCGGGTTTGCTTATCGGTAACCACGGGCGTCAGTTCGCTATGTCTGAGACGACGCGCGAACATCTGGACACATTCTGGGAACTGATTGATGAAATTCTTAATGCCGTGTTATTTGTATTGCTGGGTCTCGAAATTCTATTGATTATCCCACTGTCAGCAAGTGCATTCCTGTTGGCAATAATCGCCATTCCGACAGTTCTGTTGTCGCGTTTTATCAGTGTCTCTATACCCATTTCGATATTAAGATCAAAGTATCGGTTTACACCTGGGGTCATTAAGATCCTTACCTGGGGTGGTCTGCGTGGAGGGATATCGGTCGCACTGGTGTTGTCATTGCCTGCCGATGAGGTGCGTCTGTATCTTTTGCCGATGACCTATGCAGTGGTTGTTTTCGCTATGCTGGTGCAGGGGCTGACACTTGGACGAATGGTTAGGAAGCAATTTGGTACCTGATTAACCAGAGGTTCCCCAGGCACCTTGATAGCATTTTTCCCATATTGCGTGGAAATCATCGCTGGTTTTTCGTATAGTCTGCCACCCGACCAGGGTTTAGTGAGGGAGAGACCGGTGTTTGATTTACAATCAATGCCCCGGCGCCGAAGGCGCAACCCGCCCCGAATCGCTCAGGCAAAAGGACCATACTAAATCGTCGGCTCTGGAGAGCTGTCTTCACCGCCATCTACTATCGCGTGGGAAGACACACCGAAGGGGGTAAATCTCTCAGGTGAACGGACAGATGGGCGACTGGTGACAAGGCCAGAGAACCCGTGTGACTCCAGGAGCTAGAATGACATTAAAACGGACACCACTTTATCAATCACATGTTGATGCTGGCGCAAAAATTGTTGATTTTTCCGGCTGGCAAATGCCCATTCATTATGGTTCACAACTAGAAGAACACCACGCTGTACGTCAGTCAGCCGGTGTTTTCGATGTCTCACACATGAATGTTGTTGACCTCCACGGCGATGGCAGTAAAGTCTTACTGCAATATCTTCTGGCGAACGACGTCGCCCGACTAAAAATACCAGGTAAAGCTCTCTATAGCTGCATGCTGACAGAGAGTGGTGGCATCATTGATGATTTGATCGTTTACTACATGGATGATGAAAAGTACCGTGTCATCCTCAATGCAGGGACACATGACAAAGATATGGTGTGGATCAACGCACAATTGAATGATTTTCCTGATGTTGTGCTAGCCGAAAGACCTGATCTGGCAATGCTAGCGGTTCAGGGGCCTCTGGCAATCGAAAAATTTTCTTCTCTGTTATCAGATAAGGCGGCGGATCGTGTGGCAGAACTGGCGGTGTTTCAGGCCTGTGAAATTGACGAAATGTTCATCAGTCGTACCGGTTATACCGGCGAGGATGGGTTAGAACTTATTCTGCCAGGTGATGACGCGGTTGATCTGTGGCAGCAACTGATGATGGTCGATGTGAAGCCTGCAGGATTAGGTGCGCGTGATACATTACGTCTTGAAGCGGGGATGGCGCTTTACGGTCTGGATATGGATGAAACTACTTCACCACTGGTATCGGGCCTGGGCTGGACGGTTGCCTGGCAGCCGGAAGCAAGAGACTTTATTGGACGTGAAGCGTTGTCAGCGGCAAAGCAGAATGGCCTAGCGCAACGGATGGTTGGTTTACTACTGACAGGACGCGGTGTACTACGCTCTCATCAGCAGGTGCAATTTTCTGACGGTAGCAAAGGCAAGATTACCAGCGGCAGCTACTCCCCGACCCTTGCAAGATCGATAGCACTGGCACGGGTACCGTCCGATGTGAAAATCGGAGACCGCTGCGAAGTGGATATACGCGGTCGCCTGATTTCCGCAATTGTTGTTAAATACCCTTTTGTCCGTCATGGTCAGGCACGCATAGAAACTGAACAAACATAGTCCAAAGGAGAACAGAAAATGAGTAATGTCCCGCAGGAATTGAAATATACAAAATCGCATGAGTGGGTTTTAGCCGGGGAAGGCGGTCAGGCAACCATTGGTATCACTGACTATGCACAGGAGCTGTTGGGAGATATGGTTTTTATTGAACTGCCTGAGATAGACAAAGAGCTGGATGCAGGCGATGAATGCTCAGTCGTCGAATCAGTGAAAGCCGCTTCAGATGTTTATGCCCCGATCGCTGGCAGGGTCGTTGCGATTAATGAGAAACTGGCTGATACCCCCGAACTGATCAATGAAGATCCTTACGGTGAAGGCTGGATGTTCCGTTTACAGATAGAGGATGTGAGTGAGCTGGATGGTTTGATGGATGCCGATGCTTATGAAGCCATTGAAGGGGATGAATAGTGGAAGTTTCAAGTTTCAAGTTTCAAGCTTAAGACCTAAGGCCTAAGACCTGGGACTATTTTTTTCTATGCCATTTATACCCCATACTAAAGAGGAAACTCGTCATATGCTTGAAGCCATTGGTGTTAAGCACATCGATGAGTTGTTTGATGAGATTCCTGTCGAACTGATCAACGAAAAACTGAATTACGTACCACCTGTAATGGGTGAAGCAGCTATCCGCCAGCTATCAAAAAAACGTGCGGCATCCGATGGGACTTACATAAACTTTATCGGTGCCGGGGCCTACGAACATCATATTCCTGCTGCGGTATGGCAGCTTGCGACGCGCGGTGAATTTTATTCGGCCTATACACCCTATCAGGCCGAAGCCTCCCAGGGCACACTGCAACTATTGTACGAATACCAGACCATGATGGCATCGTTGACCAGCATGGACGTTTCCAATGCCAGTCTTTATGAAGGTGCCAGTGCACTGGCCGAAGCCGTACTGATGGTGGTACGGGTACAGCGTAAAAAGCAGCGCATACTGATGCCTGAGACCGTTCATCCCCACTATCGTGAAACGACAGGAACCATCGTCAAAAATCAGGGCATAATGTTAAGTTCTGTTGCCTATTCAGCAGAAAATGGTTGTATAGACCTCAACAGGCTAACAGATGAACTAAGTGAGAATGTTGCCGCTATCGTGATCCCACAGCCAAACTATTTTGGTGCGCTGGAAGATGTCGATGAGCTGGTAGACCTGGCGCATAAAAATGGTTGTCTGGTGATTGCCGTGGTCAATCCGTTGTCCCTGGCAGTACTTAAGGCACCGGGCGACTGGGGCGAGACAGGCGCTGATATTGTTGTCGGTGAGGGACAGCCATTGGGTGTCCCACTGTCATCAGGAGGCCCGTATTTTGGTTTCATGTGCTGTAGCCGGAAACTGGTCAGGCAGATGCCGGGGCGTTTAATCGGGCGTACGGTCGATGCAGAGGGCAAGCAGGGTTTCACCCTCACACTGCAGGCCAGAGAACAACATATACGGCGTTCAAAGGCGACCTCAAATATCTGTACCAACCAGGGCCTGATGGTGACAGCGGCCACCCTGTACATGTCACTAATGGGGCCTGCAGGGATGGCACAGGCTGCACAGGCTTCACATGCCAACACACGGAAGCTGATTGAAAAACTGACGGCGATTGATGGCGTAGAGATCGAATTCAACAGCGTCTTTTTCCATGAATGCGTATTGCGTATTGATGCCCCGATAGATGACTTACTGCGGGCGATGACCGCGCAGGGTATTATTCCTGGTAAAGCGCTGGCCGCTGATTTCAATAATCTGCAGAGCTGCCTGCTGGTCTGTGCGACAGAATTACGCACCGAAGAAGAGATGGATAAGTATGCGCTGCACCTGGAGCGTATCGTCAGTAAACGCCGCCTCGATCCACCTTGCGCACAAAAGATGTAATATCTAATGGAATCCCGTCATTGTGAGCGAAGCGTGGCAATCTCATCTTGTTCTGATAAAGCTCCAGGAGATTACTTCGTCGCTACACTCCTCGCCATGACGAATAACACAGGGAATAGAAAATTTATTTAAATGAAAGAACTAACATGACAGAACTAATTTTCGAACACTCTACTGCTGGCCGCATCAACAACGCACAGTTTCTTTCATCAGTATCATCGATTGATGATATCCCGGACAGTTTGCTACGTAAAAAAAGCCCGGGTCTGCCTGAAGTTTCAGAAATGCAGGCCGTCAGACATTATACCCGCCTCAGTCAGTTGAATTTTTCCATCGACACGCAGTTCTACCCGCTGGGCTCCTGCACGATGAAGCACAATCCGCGGATCTGTAACGAAGTGGTGCTCTATGATGGTTTTAGTGGCCGCCACCCCTCAGCGCCGGACTCAACCGGGCAGGGAATTCTAAGCTGCCTGTTCGATCTACAGGAGATACTTAAAGATATTTCCGGTATGTCCGAAGTCAGTCTCGCACCCATGGCTGGTGCGCAGGGTGAATTTACCGGTATCGCCATGATTCGTGCCTACCATGATGCCAGGAATGATGAGGGTCGTGAAGAAATTCTGGTCCCTGATGCCGCGCACGGCACCAATCCGGCTAGCGCAGTCATGTGCGGCTACAGGGTGCGCGAGATTCCGACGCGTGCCAACGGCGATGTAGACATCGAGGCACTGCGCGCTGTTGTTGGTCCACAAACTGCTGGATTGATGTTGACTAACCCGTCTACCCTGGGTGTTTTTGAGAGACAAATCAAGGAGATTGCAGCATTGGTTCATGAGGCAGGCGGCCTGCTGTACTACGATGGCGCCAATATGAATGCCATCCTTGGCAAGGTAAAGCCGGGCGAAATGGGTTTTGATGTTATCCATTTGAACCTGCATAAAACCTTTTCCACTCCACACGGCGGTGGTGGCCCGGGTGCAGGACCTGTGGGTGTAAACGAACGTCTTGTCCCATTCCTGCCGGTACCGAAGATTGTGGAATCATCGGGCGAATATATGCTTCTCGACAAAAAAGACTGCCCACAGAGCATTGGCCGCCTGTCCTGTTTCATGGGTAATACGGGTATTTTATTACGAGCCTGGGTGTATGCGCGCCTGCTGGGCCGGAGCGGCATGAAACGCGTAGCAGATTACGCCACCCTGAATGCCAACTACCTGAAAGAAAAACTTGAACAGGCTGGCTTCGAGATGGCCTACCCGACACGCCGGGCTACACATGAGTTTATCCTGACACTGAAAAAGGAAAAGGCTGATACAGGTGTTACAGCGATGGACTTTGCCAAGCGCCTGCTTGACAAGGGTTATCATGCACCCACCACATATTTCCCCTTACTGGTGCCAGAATGCTTTCTCATAGAGCCAACCGAAAGCGAGAGCCTGGAAGAACTGGATGGTTTCATCAGTGCAATGATAGAGATCAGGAAAGAGACGGTTGAGCAGACAGAGACGGTAAAAACCGCTCCACATACCCTGCCAGTGCGACGACTGGATGATGTGCGCGCAGCGCGGCAACTGGATATTGTCTGGCAAAAGCAAACATAACACTATGGAACCGCAAAGGCGCAAAGAAAGAATAATTATTGATTAATAAAGACCTTTCTTGGCGTCCTTTGCGCCTTTGCTGTTAAAACGATTTTATTATTACAACCGGAATAACAACATGACAGCTTTAATTTGTGGATCGATGGCTTTTGATACCATTATGGTATTTGAGGATCGTTTTAAGAATCATATCCTGCCGGATCAGGTGCATATCCTGAATGTTTCCTTTCTTGTGCCTACACTGCGTCGTGAGTTCGGCGGCTGTGCCGGGAACATTGCCTACAACCTGAATCTTCTGGGCGGTGATGGCAGACCGATGGCTACCGTAGGGCGCGATTTCGGACCCTATGCAGACTGGATGGACAAGACGGGTGTCAGTCGTGAGTCTTTGAAAGAACTTGCTGATGATTATACCGCGCAGGCCTATATCACCACAGATCAGGACGATAATCAGATAACGGCCTTCCACCCGGGTGCAATGAACCAGTCGCACCTGAACAGGGTGTCTGATGAAGTGGGTGTGACTATTGGTATCGTCTCGCCGGATGGCCGTCGGGGTATGATCGATCATGCGACACAGTTTGTTGAAGCCGGTATCCCGTTCATTTTTGACCCGGGTCAGGGGATGCCGATGTTTGATGGTGGCGACCTGAATCGTTTTCTTGAACAGGCCACATGGCTGACTTTGAATGACTACGAATTCCAGCTATTTTCTGAGCGAACAGGCAAAAATGCCGAGGTGATTGCTAATGAAGTGGATGGTTTAGTGGTAACTCGTGGTGGTGAAGGGTCTATTATCTATACAAATAGTAAGGAAATAAATATACCCGTTGCGAAAATTGATAAGCTGAAGGATCCAACTGGTTGCGGTGATGCCTACCGCTCAGGCCTGCTGTATGGCTTGATGAACAATATGGGCTGGGAAACCAGCGGACGTCTGGCTGCGATAATGGGTGCATGCAAAATCGAAGTTAACGGCACCCAAAATCATGCACCAACACGAGATGAAATAGCAGAGCGCTTTCTGGACAACTTTAACTACCAGCCCTGGTAAACGAGGGATGGCAGTACCTATCTTTATCTATAACTATATAATATAATGATAAGCTTATATTGTGACTGACTGATGTTTTCAATACATGCAGCACAATGACTGATTACTGATATATTTTCAAGCGGAGTTATTGAAATGGCCGACGAAGAGAACAAGCAAACAGCAGATAGTAAAACTGCGGAAAAGACGACTAAAAGCGTCAAAAAGAAAACTGTTAAAAAAGCAGCGAAGAAGTCGGCCAAAAAGAAAGCTGTAAAAAAAGCGGTTAAAAAGACTGTTAAAAAGGAATCTATAGCGTCAGCCAGTACTGAGAAAATGGCGACGACAGTTACTGCTGCCGCAAATGGCAACGGCCAGAAAGAAAAGGCAAGGATTAGTCTTAAAGCTACCCATACACCTACTGCTGTTAGCGTGCCAAAACAGAAAAAAGACAGTCTGGCTATACTTTCAAAAATTTCTATAGCTCTACTGTTCATTATTGGTATCTGGGCCTTCGTCTCTTATCTGTATGAAGATTCAGAAAGCACTGAGGATAAGACACCTCCGGCAACAGCAATTGCACCCGTGTCTCCAGCAGCGATGCCTGCGGCAATACCTAAGCCTGCTAAGACTGCAAAGAGCGTTGAGCCTACGCCTGAAGTGAAAGTAAAAGAGAATACAGTGGCTGCCGACAAAACTAAATCTGAAGAAAAGACAGAAGAAGCCAACAGTTTTATTGGAAGCCTTTTCGGCAGCGAGAACGAAACGCCAGGTGGCGATGCAGATACAGCTACTGATTCTGCCGCAGCAAATACGACTGCGTCTCAGCCTGCTACAAACCAGATGCCAATGCAAATGCCCTATGGTTATCCAGATCCATGGGGACCGCCACAGAATTTTGACCAGCCACAGTATGGAGCACCGTTTGATCCAGCGATGGAGCCTATGCCATGGGGTCCGCCACAGGGATTTGGTCCGCCACAGGGTTTCGGCCCACCCCCAGGATTTTATGACATGCCTCCACCGATGCCAATGCTTGACCGGGGCAGGGGCTGGTAATCAGTCGTTTAAGATAAGAGATATTACTGGCAGCCGGATGCTGTTAGAGTTAAAAGGCCGCGATAATCGCGGCCTTTTTTTGTTTTTAGATAAAAAACATATGGGTACATCTAAATATGCGTCATTGCGAGCGAGCGCGGCTTCTTCTCATTTAAAGGTGTACACGTAATTACAAATCTTCCAAATTGCAATGGTTGAGAAAAGAAAAGCGCTGATACGGGAATATAGCCAGCTGGCAAAGCTGTCTGTGCCCATTACTATTGGCCAGATAGCGCTGATTGCTACCGGTTTTGTCGATACCGTTATGGCAGGGCGTATTAGCCCTCTGGCATTAGGTGCGATCGCTGTTGGCGCCAATTTATGGATTCCTGTCTATTTATTTAGTGTTGGCCTGATGATGGCTGTCTCCAGTATGGTGTCGCATTATTTCGGAGCGCGGCAGACGGCAGCGATACGAGATCTGATCAAGCAGTCCCTGGTTGTGTCAGGTGTGCTGGGGCTGTTGGGATTTTTTTCCGTTCGACTTCTGTCTGGAGTGATGGGCTGGGTTGGGATTGATGAAGGCATCGTTCCGGTGGCAACAGGTTACCTGTACGCGGTCTCCTGGGGTATTCCAGCTGTCAGTGCCTATCTCGCACTGCGTTTTGTCAGCGAAGGCATCGGTTATACCCGGCCAATGATGGTCATTCAACTTATTGGGCTAGCTATAAATGTGTTGCTGAATTACATCCTCATGTTCGGCAAGCTGGGTGTTCCGGCGATGGGAGCGGTAGGTGCAGGCTGGGCAACTGCAGCGGTGATGTGGATTAATCTTCTGATGCTGGTGGTGTATATCTTTACACACCACAGATATGCGGATATCTGGCAATCAGAAAAACTGAAACCAGACTGGAAGCGTACAAAAGAGATGCTACGACTCGGCCTGCCAATAGGCCTGACGCTGGTCAATGAGGTTGGAATGTTCTCCGCCGTAGGATTACTGATGGGGAGCCTCGGTGTTATTGAGGTGGCAGCCCATCAGATCGCAATCAATTTTGCCGGTATGATGTTTATGATCCCGCTGGGAATCTCAGCAGCGACAACAATAAGAGTGGGGCATGCGCTGGGTGAGCAGCGGCCTGTTGATGCCCGTTTCCGTGGTCTGGCCGGCATCAGCCTGGCAGGCATATGTATGTTTGGTACCGCGAGCATTATGCTGTTGTTCCCTGATTTGATCGTTTCGATCTATAGCAATGATGCTGATGTGGCGGCCATGGCTGTCATATTGTTGTTCATGGCGGCTATTTTCCAGTTGTCTGATGGAATTCAGGTATCCGCAGCTGGCGCATTACGTGGCATGAAAGATACGCTGTATCCGTTGCTGGTAAGTGTTGTGGCATACTGGTTTGTTGGGCTGCCTTTTTCATATTATCTGGGTATTCATCGGGCGTTTGGTCCACAGGGTCTGTGGATGGGATTGGTGGCAAGTTTGACGCTTGCGGCGGTCTGGCTGGTTTGGCGGTTTTGGCGGATTAGTCGTGTTAGGCTGTAGAAGTTTTCAGTTTTCAGTTTTCGGTGTTGAAGGGTGAGACGCCCGCCATGCTTGCCCTACGGGTTTCCTGGGCTGTTCGCCGGGTACTAACGAGATTTTTTGGATTCTCATAAAAGCAAGATCGGGGGGCAATATTGTAGGTCCGACAAATTCGGACAAGATCAATCTGTGCGAATGAATTCGCACCTACAGAAAATATTTGCATATATGAGCAGAGATGCCCTGGTACTTAAGTAACAGGCTCCGACAAATACTCTCGAAAGTCATCTATATCTGAAACAGGTGGCAGGCAGCTAGTCCCACGGCAAAGGTAGGCAAGTACGCCAGCTTCCGGTGCTGTTTTTGACGACAACAGTCCTGGTAATTGCCCCACCTCTGAGGGTATAGCCAGGACGATCCGGTTTGGCATGGTAGATTGTGTCGCCAGTTTTCTCCATGTTTCTAGCAAACCCTCTTCACCACGCAGAATGATAATTTCCGGCGGACTAAGATGGGTCTCAAGTGCCGAAAGCAGGCTACCATGAGCAACCGGATAACGATTGATGCTGTTCCACAGTACACGGAGTGTTTTTTCTGCAGCATCGAGATAGCTTCGCTCGCCAATGACATGTCCAACTATCAATAGTATCTGTGCGGCAACGCCGTTGCCTGAGGGAATGGCATCATCGGCGTCTGGTTTAAGACGGGTTAATAGTTTCTCATGATCATCGGAGGTGAAAAAGAAGCCACCGTATTCCTTATCTTCAAAATGCTCAAGCATGCTATCAATTAGTGATATAAGCATTTGCATGTCATCCGTTGACCAGCGGACTTGTAACAATTCGAATATCCCCCTGGCCAGCAGAACATAGTCATCCAGGTAGGCATTCAACTGGCTTTTACCGTTTCTTGCCGATACCTTTAGTCGACTGCCATCCCACAAATATTTGCGAATAAATGCCAGTGATCGCTCAGCGGAATGGATGTATTCGGGCTTGCCCAGGGCGTCACCCGCCTGTGCCATGGCTCCAATCATCATGCCATTCCAGGCGGTCAGGATTTTGTCATCCTGTCCGGGCCGGATGCGTGATGTGCGTGCTTGCAACAGTATTTTTTGTGCCTCTGAAATTTCTTTTTCAACAGCCGCTTCATCCAGCTTATTTTCTTTCGCGACGGCTTGAATCGTTTTTAGCGCATGAAAATGCCACTGGCCATCAAAGTTAGCTTTGCCGGAAAGTTTGTAGCGTGACTTCAGCAACTTCCATTGCAGAGGGCTAACCAGTTTTTTGATCTGATCGGCTTGCCAGATATAGAACAGGCCTTCTTCGCCTTCAGAATCGGCATCGAGGCTGGAATAGTAGCCGCCTTCGGCTGACTGCATTTCTCTACTTACCCAGGCACAGGTGTTATCTGCCGTGGCAAACATCTCTGGCGCATCACAACTTATTGCGGCATTGAGATAGAGGGGGATCAACTGGGCGTTGTCATAGAGCATTTTTTCGAAATGCGGGATCATCCATAGCTCATCGGTGGAGTAGCGGTAGAAGCCACCGCCGATGTGATCATAGAGGCCACCTTCAGACATCCTGTTTAATGTGAATCGGCACAACTCAAGCAATAACTTTGCAGTGTGTTCGTTATTGCAGAAATAGGCATGCCGCAGGCAGCGTTCAAGATTGGTGGGATGAGGGAACTTGGGCGCACCACCAAAACCGCCGTGCACCGGGTCAAAGGTTTCCTGCAGGGCGCTGGCGGCAAGTTCTAGTGGTTCATTGGCCAGGCTTACCGTATTACTGGAGGATCTATTTTCGGTGATGCTGGAAAATGCCGCCATCATCTGCTGCTTATGCTCTTTCAGTTCTTCTCTATGCTGCCGAAAATGGTCGGAAATACGTTTTAGCACGACTTTGAAGGGTGGCATGCCGTGGCGGGCATCAGGTGGAAAATAGGTGCCACCAAAAAACGGCAGCTGATCTTCCGGGCTGAGAAACATGTTTAACGGCCAGCCACCGGGTTTCTGGTTCAGCATCTGGTAAGCCGTCTGGTAGATCTTGTCCAGGTCAGGTCGCTCTTCACGGTCCACCTTGATACAAATAAAGTGACGATTCATGATGTCAGCGGTCGCCTGATCCTCAAAAGACTCATGTTCCATAACGTGACACCAGTGGCAAGCGGCGTAACCAATAGACAACAGTATTGGTTTATCTTCCTCTACTGCAAGAGTTAGTGATTTTTGTGTCCAGGGATACCAGTTCACCGGGTTCTTTGCATGTTGCAGAAGATAAGGGCTGGTTTCATTGATAAGTGAGTTTGTCATTCACTAAGACTGGCAATTTTTCAGGCTTTTAACAAGACTGGGAGAGTAGGGGGATTCAGATTATGCTGCGTATCCTGAGAATCTCATTTTTCTCTCCAGATGGCTTTTTTCCGTAAAGTGAAACTGATAATGCCGCTGATAGACAACAGTAATATTACGATTCCTGTCAGGTCGATGAGCAGGATGCCCGGTAATTTAAAGAATCGCCCACTATGTAAATCTTGAATCACTCGTTCCCAGCTTGGGCCATAGGCAGGCAGCAACAATTTGAGTTTGGCTTCTGTATCCGAGGGGATCGCTTCAAGTTTTGACCAGGAGGCACCAGATTCCAGATCACTAACGGGTAGCCAGTTGAGTAAGTCAGCATCACTGATATAGATCTGTTGGCCGGATTGTATTAACAGTCCTGCGTCAGCCCGTCCTATCCGCTCTATTTGTCCCGGTAGTCCGCTGCTGCGGGTCAATGTTTCAATGATTTCCCCATTTGGAGTAAGTAACAGTATCGAATTATTCAGTGCGACGATCAAAAGTTGATCGAGAGCGGCGGCGCCGACAAGAGCAGAACTATATTGGCCGATGATGCGATCATCTATGAATAAGGTTTCACCGAGTTTAACTACCTTGTGCTCCCGAGTACTGGCGCTTATTCCCGTGGGTGGCTTGATGCCGTATAACTGTAATATCCACGAGCTGTCCAGACGCGACTTATCCAGGCCGAGATCATGACTGTGATTGAGCATCAAGCCGGTAATCGACAGATAGATAGCGATTAATGCAGCAAATACACCAATACGCCCGTGCCATTTACTCAAATGTTTGTGCATGATTATTTGTTGGTTTGTTGTTTCATCACATGGTCTGACAACTGCAATGCTACAGCGGCCAGTTTACGTACCGCATTGACCGACAAAGTTGCTCCGCTAATACCGTCAATACGACGGTTCAGTCGACGGTTGTTATCAAGCTCTGAACCGTCGAACTGTTCGGTAAAGGATGGGAAGCGTATCTCACCACCCCTGTTTTCCCGGAAAACAAGCACTTTCACAGAAACCAGTTTTTGATCCTGTACAACAAACCCTACCGTAATCGGTTTTTCTCGTCCGATTTCTTCCAGTATCCAGGCGCTGCGATGATCTTTGAGCCAGTATCTTACTCTGAGCGCCGGATAGTTGTGTCCCAGTGTTTTGCTGATATCAGTTTTGAGCGTGCCTTTTAGCCAGACCGTTTTAACCTCTGGTACGTCACCATTAAAGGACTGCTTGAGGAAGTCTTTATTACTTAAATAAACGATTGCTTTCGTGCCAGAGGACCATGCCGGGAACGCCAGTGCTGAGAGAATGAAAATCATTATAGCCGTACTGGTAAAAGGCCATTTTTTAATAGTCTTTAGCATCTAAAATTGATATCCAACTCCCATGTTGAAACCGTCCAGTTCTTTTGCACCTTCAGGTGCATTCTGGTCCTGCAGGTCGAACTTGAATACGACATGTTCATTCAACCAGTAGTTAGCGCCGATACTTGACTGAGTGTACTGGCTATCTATCTGGGCTCCGGCAGTATTATCCCATTGTTCATAGCGTGCGAACAAACCGAAAGCCTGATTGATGCGCCATGCCGGTTCTATATACCAGCCTAGTTGTTTGTCTGCACCAATACTGGCAGGTCCATCGCCATCAAGATTCCACTGTGCATACAGGGCACGTAATCCAAAGGCTCCTCGTTCTAAAATAAGATGCGTTTCAGCCAGTGTTGCGGCACCGGCTAATGGATCTTCTCCCTGTGTTATATTGTCCTGATATTGTAAGGATGCAGCGAGTTCAAGGCCGGGCAGGCCTGTCCACTTAAGGCGTCCAGTGAAGGCCCCATTGTTGGCTACGGCTTCGCTGACATTCTGACGGCCTTTGCGGGGTTTATATTTATCATCAACCGACGTTTTCAGGCCGGATGTCGCCGTGGCATCCCATGACCAGCCACTGGCGAATTTTCCAGTCAGACCAAGTCCACCTGCCCACCAGGTTGTGGGGATGATATTTTTTTCAACCTGATTGCGCTCTACTCCGTAGAATGTGTTTGGTTCATGCGTTTCGTTCAGAATTCCGACAGGTAACATAAATAGTCCGGCCTTGCCAGAAAGGTTTGTTGATATATCATGTTCGATATAGGCTTGCTCCAGTTCTATCTCACCTTTTTTGCCATCACCGGCGATGGAATGCTCTAGCTCCATTTCTGAAAAGAAGCGGGTTTTCTCATTAAACTCATGGCCGAAAAATAGCACAAAACGATGGAAGTCGATTTCATTCTTTTTTGTCCCACTGGGTTTGTCTTTGAGATTGTTATAATGAAGCTCACCATAACCACCAACCTGTGTTTTTGAAACTCGGGTCGTTTGTTGTTGGTCAACTACATCAGCGGTGGCTTCAACCATAGACACTGTTTCATCGATTTTTGCATCACTTGATTTCTGTTGTGACATCAATGTTTCAATCTGTTTTTGTTGTTGCTGGATTATCTTCCACATTTCTTCACGGGTAGGGAGATCATCCTTAGCAAGTGCTACACTACTTATAGCGAGCATGCAGGTGGATAAGAAAAGCGAGCGAAATACGTTCATATGAGATATACCTGAAATAGCCTGATTTGAAAGGGGAGCTATTCTAATCTAAATAAGAATCGTTATCAATAGAAATGAAGAAAATATTGATACTAATGTAATGAAAAATACAGGCGAGGTGCCCTCTATTTTATTCACCGCTTAATTTTATTATTTTTATTTTTCTATTTTTCTATTTTTCTATTAGTCGTTTAGGGCGATAATAGGCTGATGGGTACCTCTATTGATTCTGGATATATCAGATTGGATTCAAAATCTGTCAGATCAAGGCAAGAATCGTGCGTAATAGCCAGCTATTGCGAAGATTCTTAACACAGAGGTGGCTGGTTTTGGATCCAATATGACTATTCATAAATTAATAGAGGTGCCCATTGTTTACATATCCTGAAATCAATCCTGTCTTGCTCAGTATCGGTCCACTGAAAGTCCACTGGTACGGCATAATGTATTTATTTGGTTTTTTAGCAGCCTGGTTGCTGGGCAACTGGCGTGCAGCAAAGGGTGAGAGCTGGAACAAGGAGGAGGTTGGTGATCTAGTCCTCTACGGGGCACTGGGAGCCGTACTTGGCGGTCGCGTGGGTTACATCCTGTTTTACAAGCCGGGAGAGTATCTGGCGCAGCCACTGGATATCTTTAAGATATGGGAAGGTGGGATGTCCTTCCATGGAGGCCTGATCGGGGTGCTGGTGGCAATTTGGCTATTTGGTAGAAAAACAGATAGAAGCTTCTTTCAGGTCAGTGACTTTGTCGCACCGCTGGTACCAATCGGCCTTTTCTTTGGACGCATCGGCAACTTTATTAATCAGGAATTATGGGGGCGTATCACGGATATGCCATGGGGGATGGTTTTCCCTCTGGCCGGTACTACACCACGTCATCCCTCACAAATCTACGAGGCAATACTTGAAGGCTTGGTGCTGTTTGCCATTCTCTGGGGCTACAGCGCCGTTCCACGACCGGTAGCAAAAGTCTCGGGCCTGTTCCTGGTTCTTTATGGTACATTCCGTTTTTTCGTAGAGTTTACTCGTGAACCGGATAACTATCTTGGTTTTATCGCCCTGGACTGGATGACCATGGGGCAGATATTATCGCTACCAATGATAGTGTTCGGTCTACTGATTATGTGGTTATCAGGTAATCAACGCTTTAACTATAAGGGCGAGACCGGTAAGAAAAGTCACTAGTTCAAATGCACGTTAAATTGAACTGCTGTGGCTTTTGATCGCGAGATGTGCGCTACTATAGCCACCTATTATCGATCCCAGTATCAGGACAGGCAGCCATGACCATTGCACTGTGCCCAATAATACCAGTGTAAGCGACGCTGACAATTTTGTGTGTTGCTAGCGTGGAAATAAAAAACAGCAGGGTTTGTTCTATTTGTTCTAATAGATCCATTTTCTATTTTGTCAGGATTATATCCAGGGAACCTCTGATCAATTCATGAACTCGTATCTTACGCCTAAAATATCCAGTTT